>ERZ1046367.29-NODE-29-length-113381-cov-7.113557_pt1 | contig 113381 bp, 128 predicted proteins | sample MGYA00383091_ERZ1046367 | MGnify/ENA primary metagenome ERZ1046367 (study PRJEB29581, sample SAMEA5548361) | metagenome | biome: marine; feature: coastal; material: water | depth 50 m | study: Short-term variability in the microbial, nano- and picoplankton... | reverse complement strand
AAAAGGCTAAGAAGAAAGTAGCTAAAAAGAAGGTTGCTAAGAAAAAGGCTAAGAAGAAAGTAGCTAAGCGTAAGAAAAGATAATAATTTTTTCTAATTGATCTAAAAGGGCAACCTGGCAGAGCAACTATTATTAAAAGGCCCATAAAAGGGCCTTTTTTTTAACTTAAAAATAAATTATAGGCTTTATTATAAGTTTCTTCAAAAAACTCATAATTAAGGGTGTTTAAGTGCCTTAGAAGAGATTTAGTCTCTTCTTGTCCAACTTGTATACCCACTAGCACCCTGCCGAAGTCTGCACCATGATTTCTATAATGAAACAAGCTAATATTCCATCTACTTCCAATTGCATTTAGAAAATGGAGGAGCTCGCCGGGTTTTTCGGGGAAAATAAATCTAAAAACCTTCTCATTTTTTGCATTTTTAGAAACACCACCAACCATATGACGTATATGTAATTTAGCCATTTCATTATCAGTAAGATCAATAACTTTATATTTATTTGACTTAAGACTAGATAGGATATTTTTCTTATCCTCTATCCCATTATTCAGCTTGATACCTGCAAATACATGTGCTTTTCTATCATCAGAATATCTATAGTTAAATTCTGTAATTGATCTTTTCCCGATAAGTGAACAGAATTTTTTGAAACTACCTGGTTCTTCATGAATTGTTACACCAACTAACATTTCATTTAGCTCACCCAATTCTGCACGTTCTGCAACATGTCTTAACCTATCAAAATTCATATTTGCACCACAAAATATTGAGACAAAACTCTTATTCTGTATTTTATGTAATTTAATAAATTTCTTAATCCCGGCAATTGATAATGCTCCTGCTGGTTCTGCAATAGTTCTAGTTTCTTCATATAAATCTTTTATACCAGCACAAATTTCATCAGTACTAACTAAAATTGAACTAAAAACCTCATTTTTAGTTAAATCAAAAGTATGCTTACCGATTTGCCTCACTGCGACACCATCAGCAAAAATGCCAATAGTTTTTAGTTTTACTCGTTTATTTGCAAGGAATGCCTGATTGAAACAATTAGAATCCATGGGTTCAACAGCAATAACTTTTGTTTTAGGGCTTTCATACTTTAAATATGAAGTGATACCAGCTAATAAACCACCTCCACCAACAGGTACAAAAACATAATCTGGCTTATCTTTGAGTTGATCGATAATTTCTAAAGCAATAGTGCCTTGTCCCGCAATAACATCTAAATCATCATAAGGATGAATAAATTCCAAACTTTCATCTTTGGATTTTTTTATGGCGAAGTCATAAGCATCATCATATGTATCCCCATGCAGTATTACTTGTCCTCCTAGAGACTTGACAGCATTTACTTTGATTATAGGTGTAGTTTTTGGCATCACTATAATTGATTTGATATTAAGTTTTTTTGAAGAAAGAGCAACACCTTGAGCATGATTACCAGCAGATGCGGCTATCAGCTGAGTGATATTTTTAGACTTTTTCAGATGAGAGATTTTATTATATGCTCCTCTTAATTTAAATGAAAACACAGGCTGTAGATCATCTCTCTTTATAAAGATGTCATTCTTGAGTTTTTTTGAGAGATTTTTGGCATAATCTAGAGGTGTCTTAAAAGCCACATCATAGACATGCGAAGTTGTAATTTTTTTATAGACCGATTTTAATTTATTTTCTGCCATTTTGAACCCATATATAATGTATAATAACAGCATATATTAATATAATTTAACTATAAATACTCAATTACATGACTCAACTTGAAAAAAAAAATAAAGTTGCCAAAGCAGCCCTAGAATATATAGAAAATAACCAAGTAGTCGGGATTGGATCAGGATCAACAGTAAATTGCTTTATTAATATGCTAGACAAAGTTAAATCTAAAATAGATGCTGTTGTTTCATCGTCAGAGTTAACTACAAAGTTGGTTGAATCAAAAAACATTCGAGTGATAGAATTAAAAGAGGCAGGAAAGATTCCAATTTATATTGACGGTGCAGATGAATCAAACAAATTTAAACAATTAATCAAAGGCGGGGGTGGTGCACTAACAAGAGAAAAGATAGTTGCTCATTCTAGCTCTAATTTTATTTGTATGATCGATGATAGTAAATATGTTAGGGTTCTGGGTAAATTTCCTCTGCCTATAGAAGTTATTAGAATGGCTCAAAGCTCTGTTGCAATGGAAATGATTAAATTAGGTGGAAGACCTGTTCTCAGAGAAAATTTTATAACAGATAATGGCAACATAATTCTAGATGTCCATGATTTAGAAATTGATGAACCAATTGGGCTTGAAAGCTTTTTAAATAATATTCCTGGTGTTGTGACGAATGGCATTTTTGCTATTCGTGGCGCCGATAAACTATTAATAGCTAATGAAAAGAATATTGAAGTGATATAATTATCTTTTAGAAAACTGTGTAGCTTTCCTAGCTTTTCTAAGACCTACTTTCTTTCTCTCAACTTTTCTAGCATCTCTAGTAACAAAACCCTCTCTTCTTAGAATTGGTAGTAAATCACTCTGGTACTTAATTAAAGCTCTAGTTACACCATGGACCATGGCTCCAACTTGTCCACTTGGGCCTCCTCCACAAACACTAATCTTTAAGTCTACTTTATTTTCTAATTCTGACTTTTGTAATGGTGCCATTAAATATGACTTCAAAGCTTTTGATTGGACAAAATTATCTACGTCACGAGAATTAATAGTTATCAAACCAGTACCTTCATGCAAATAGACTCTTGCTGTTGACGTTTTTCTTCTTCCTGTTCCATATGTTTTATGCATATTAAATCTCTAGCTTCTTGGGTTTTTGTGCATGGTGATCATGCTCTTCATTATTATAAATCTTTAATTTCTTAATCATGCTTCTTCCTAGGGGATTTTTAGGGAGCATTCCCTTAACAGCGTTCATGATAACAAAAGATGGGTCTCTGGCCATAACAGCTTCTAAATTTGGTTTTTTCATATTACCAATATAGCCTGTATGTTTATAATAAACTTTGTCTTCAAGTTTATTGCCAGTAACAGTTAGGTTTTTAGCATTTACTACTACTATATAGTCTCCATTATCCATATGAGGAAGATATGTAGGCTTATGTTTTCCCTTGAGAACAGAGGCAATCTTTGACGCTAGTCTTCCTAAAACAGCTGCTTTAGCATCTATTATGTACCAGTCTTTGTCATTTGTATTATTGTTCATATTCACAGTATCCATGATTTTACGCATATCATTGCAGGTATACAAGAAATATATAAAAAAAGTTATTTATAGAAAAACTCAATAATGTTTAAATAATACAATGGATAATCAAAACAAATCATTAATCGACTCTTTTTTAGATGAAATTCAATGTGCTCTAAGCACTATCTACGATAATAGTGTTCCTGAGGCCATTAATAAGGACAATTCAAAGCTTAATAAAGAACAAACGGACATATCAACAAGAATAATGAGAATTAATCATATGGGAGAAGTATGCGCACAAGCTCTTTATCGTGGACAAGCTGCGTTTACAAGAAAGGAGAAAATGAAAGATCAGTTATATAAGATATGTGATGAGGAGAATGAGCACTTAAAACTATGTAATCTTAGATTAAGTGAATTAAATGGAGAAAAAAGCGTTCTTAACCCACTATGGTATGCTGCATCATTTGCTCTTGGTGCAATAGCCGGACTGAACGAGAATAGATGGAAACTAGGATTTATTGAAGAAACAGAAAGGCAGGTCAAAGATCATCTCGAAGAATCTATTACCTCATTACCAGCCCAAGATAGTAGGAGCAGATTATTTTTAGAAGAAATAGCAAGAGATGAGGAGAAGCATAGGGATACTGTAAAAAATATAGGCTCAGAAGAAGTTCCAAAGTTAGTAAAAAAAAGCATGAATGGGTTATCTAAGATAATGAAAAATATAACATACCACATTTAGTTTTTATATTACTAGACTGAACCCACATCAACTGAACCAGCTATTTGATATTCTTCAGCAAAACTTTTTAGTAAGAATTTTCTCAAAGCTACTATCATCTCTGAAGACATAAAACTATTTTCAGATTGATACTTATCAAACATTGCTTCTTCATTAAGTAATAGCAGTGAAGACTTGGTATGCTGAGATACTTCATTGGAAAAGATATCATAATTAGAATCGATATTAATATCGAATATATCAAATGATTCATTAATTATAATATTTGAGTTTTCACCATACTTTGAACCTCTCTTTAAATAATCAACAGTGAATAAATTTGGAAATACTTTGTCCTTATTATTAGTACTTATTATGTCATCAAGTGACTCAAATACATTTGACTCTGAACATGAAGATATATGGAACTCTAGCCTGACGACTAAAAAATTATCAAGTATATCCTCAATATAAGTATGAAATGTAATATGGCTTTCTTTCAAATGTAAGCTAGCAGAGTTATATAATCCGAGGTCAGCCTGAAGAAGAAGTGAGCTACTATCTCCAAAGGGCTTAAATCTATGTTTTGACTCATGAAGAATTTCAGTTTTTATAGTTTTTGAAATACTTCGAGCAATATTAGTAAGTTTTTGAGAGCTGTACTTTTTTAATATTTTTTCTTCAAGAACTATATTAGGTTTATTATCAGGGAAATAAAAACCTTCATAAGAATTTACTATTAATGTTGAACTTACATTGCTTATTTTTTTTAACATTATTTATTAAGCTTTGGATGCCATAAAAATTGAACAATATTAAGATCCGGATCATAACAATAAAAACTTCGTGAACCATCTCTATGGTCTTGAATTTTTTTATATATTGTTATGTTATTCGAAGATATAAATTTAAACCATTCATCTACATCATCTTTCTCTTTCATCATAATGCCAAAATGATCAAGCCTATTATGTTTGCTCTTTAAATCTAAACTTTCATCCAAGTGAAGAGCTAGGTTATCCCTACCATTCGTTAAATAAGCATTCTCATTGTCTGGCTGCCAATCAATGGCCATTCCTAATAATTTAGTATAAAAGTTTAAACAATCAGCAAAATTCTTTACTTTTAATGCTATGTGCTTAATACCGAGTGTCTCATTCATATTAATTAACCAACTTTTTAAGTAAAAACTCAGGGTTATCATTAGTGATTAAACCTTCACCAATTAAAAACGCATGGATATTACTATTATTTAGATTCTTGATTGTTTTTAAGTCTTTTATTCCACTCTCACTTATAACAATAATACTATTATCCATTATTTTTTTTCTGAGCACTTTACTGGTTTCAATAGAAACGTTAAAGTTTTTAAGGTTCCTATTATTAATTCCAATCATATTGCATTTAAAATCTAATGCTATATCTAATTCTTCTTCATCATGCACTTCAACTAGCACATCCAAATCTAGGGATTTGCTAATGTCCAATAAAGATTTAAATTTTTTCCTTGATAGACATGCAATAATCAATAGTATGCAATCTGCCCCAATTACTTTTGATTCAATAACCTGGGATTCATCAATTATAAAATCTTTTCTTAAAATCGGTAAGCTACAAGTATTTTTAGCTAACATCAAATCATTTTTTGTTCCTTTGAAAAATTTCTCATCTGTTAATACAGATATACACGCAGCTCCTGATTTTTCATATAATGAAGCCATTGCTTTAATATCTAATTTTTTATCCAAGTAACCTTTGCTTGGAGAACATCTTTTTAGTTCTGCAATTATAGCATTTTTACCATTTTTAATTTTATCTCTGACTGATTCTACAAAGCTATTTTTAGGTAAATTCATTTTAACAACATCATTTATTGTATGCTCTTGTTCGCCTTTAAGAATTTCCACTTCAAGCAACTTGTTTTTAATGATTTGATCTAGCATTCTTTGAAACTATTGGTTAACTCAATTAATTGGTTTAATTTATCATATGCGCTGTTTGTCTCAAGTGCATTTTTACATATCTCAATCCCATCACTTATGCTCTCAGATTTTCCTGATATATAAACTAGTGTTGCTGCATTTATCAATGAGATCATCCTTGCGGCTGTATCTTCATTTTTTAAGACACTCATCATCATTGCTAAACTTTGATTTGCATCATTGACTACAATAGATGACATAGATGAACTACATGAAAAATAATCACTAGGGTCAATATCATATCTTTTTATCTCAGAATTATTAATCTCTATTACATGAGTTTTGTCATATATACTTATTTCATCCATCCCATCATACGAATGAATAACCATAGCTCTTTCAGTCCCAAGATTTATTAACGTTTCTGCAACTATTTCCATTAAGGATTCTGAGTAAACACCTATCAATTGTTTTTTTGCTCTTGCAGGATTTGTTAAAGGTCCTAATAAATTAAAAATTGTTTTTTCCGGAGCAATTTCACGTCTTGATTCTGCCACATATTTCATGGAAGAATGATGAAGTGGGGCAAACATAAATCCAAAATTCAACTTCTCTAAACAAACTGATACTTGCTGAGGTGTTAATTTAATATTAATTCCAGAAGATTCTAAAATATCAGCACTACCCGAATTACTAGTAATAGCCTTATTTCCATGTTTTGCAACGCACACACCTGAACTAGAAGCTATTAAAGATGCAGTAGTTGAAATATTAAATGTTTTTAATCCATCTCCACCTGTACCACAATTATCTACTATGTCACCATCATAATAAACTTTATTAGAAACTTCTCTCATAGCTTCCGCAAACCCTGTAAGTTCTTTTGCACAGAATCCTTTAGCGTTTAATAACTTCAAAAAATCAGTTAAAATATTTTTTTTTATTTCTCCCTGTAATACAGAATCAATAAAGTTTTTTGCTTCACTTTGAGACAAATTATTTTTAGATTTTAATTTATTGATGAGATCTAAAGTCACTTTATATTTCCAAAAAGTTTTTAAGTAATTGATGACCTGAGCTTGTCAGTATTGATTCTGGATGAAACTGTAAACCATAGATTGGGTATTCATTATGACAAACCCCCATTATCTCTATACCATTTTCTTCATCGGACCATGCGGTAATACTCAGACATTCAGGAAGAGATGACTGTTCAATGACTAATGAATGATACCTAGTCGCATCAAATGGGTTTGATACCATATTATAAATCTTGCTATTATCATGGAGTATCGGAGATGTTTTACCATGCATAATCTTTTTTGATGGAATAATTTTTCCCCCAAAAGCCTGTCCAATACTCTGATGACCTAAACAGATTCCGAGGATTGGTAAAGATTTATAGAAAGCCTTGATTACTTCTACAGATATTCCAGCTTCATTAGGAGTGCAGGGGCCAGGTGAAATAATAATCTTTTTGGGATTTAATTTCTTTATCTCGTCAACTGTTATTTGATCATTTCTATAAACAACTGGCTCGGCTCCAAGCTCTCCTAGATACTGTACAATGTTGTAAGTAAAAGAATCATAATTATCTATCATTAATATCATGCTTATTTATTCCTTAAGTTCTTGTATGCCTGAACGATTGCTCTTCCTTTGTTCATCGTTTCTTCCCATTCCAATTCTGCAATAGAATCGTTCACTATTCCAGCTCCACACTGAATATTCAGTGTGTCATCCTTTATCACACATGTTCTAATAGCTATAGCTGTGTCCATATTACCATTCCAGCCAAGATAACCAATAGCTCCTGCATAGATCCCGCGCTTAACCGGCTCTAATTCATAGATAATATCTATAGCTCTTATCTTTGGAGCACCAGATACAGTCCCAGCAGGGAAAGTAGCTTTAAGTACATCCATCATTCCAAGTTTATCCGCAATATCACCTGTTACATTAGACACCATATGCATTACATGGGAATATTTTTCAATAATCATTTTATCAGTTAATTTAATAGAGCCAATCTTTGAAACCTTTCCAGCATCATTTCTACCAAGATCAATCAGCATCAAATGTTCTGATAACTCTTTAGGATCATTTTTTAATTCTTTTTCAAGTATACTATCCTGACTCTCCGTCCTGCCTCTTGGTCTTGTTCCTGCAATTGGCCTAACTGTAATTTGATCATCTTCTAAACGTACTAGTATTTCTGGTGATGAACCAACAATATAATAATCTCCCATATTAAGATAATACATGTATGGCGAAGGATTTAATTCTCGTAACTCTCTATAAAAATTTATTGGGTCACTTTTGAAATCCATAGACATCCTTTGTGAAAGAACAACTTGCATAACATCGCCATCTTTAATAAGTTTTTTAATTTTATCTACTGATGAAATAAAGTCTTCTTTCTTAAAATGATAACTTATATTCAGATCAGTTCTTTTCTTTGACGAAGACTGGTTATTAGTTACAATTCTAATATCTTCAAATAAAGATTTTTCTAAGTTTTTAATTTTATCTTGTGATTTCTCAAAACTATCTAAGTCATTGTTTGAATATATTACAATATGAATCTGGTTATTTATCTTATCAAAAACTAGAAATTCTTTTGAGACTATTAAACAAATATCCGGAGTATTCATACTATCTTGTTGAATACTAGGCTTAATGGCTTCCTCGAAGTATTGGACTGTATCAAAACCAAAATATCCTACTAACCCTCCTTGAAATTGTGGCAGATCAGGAACATTCAAAACTTTAAATTTTTTCTGGAACTCTTCTATCCAGCGAATAGGATTATCTGTTTTCACATCGTCAACTAACTTGTTAGAAACATAATATTTGATTTTGCTATCTTTTAGCTCAATATATTCCTCTGACGGTAAGCCTATAATAGTATATCTGCTCCAATCTTTTTTGCCCTCCAGGGATTCAAAGAGATATGACTTTGGCATGTCTGATATTTTTTGATAAACGTCAATTGGGTTGAGACCATTATTATCTAATGTGGATATTAGTGGTATTAAATTATAACCTTGCTCAATATGCTTTATGAAGTCTTGTTCTGTCATTCAGTTATAATTCTTTTTATTTAATTTTACTCAATACTTCTCTCATTAAACTAATAGTCTGATTATAATTATCTGAGTTAAAAATTGCAGACCCAGCAACAAAAGTATCGGCACCTGCTTTTGCAACTTCACCAATATTTTCTAAATTAATCCCACCATCAACCTCAAGTCTTATGTTTTTTTCTGAATTATTTATTAAATTCCTAACCAATGAAATTTTTTTTAGAGTTCCATTAATAAATTTTTGACCTGAAAAACCAGGATTAACAGACATTAAGAGAATCATGTCAAGATCTTCAATGCAATGTTCCAAATAGCTAACTGGTGTTGCAGGATTTAAAACAATTCCTGCTTTACACCCATTGTCTTTTATAAGGTTTATAGTTCGATCAAGATGATCAGTTGCTTCTGGATGAAAAGTAATATAATTTGCCCCAGCTTTAGCAAAATCGGGTATTATCCTGTCAACAGGTTTCACCATTAGATGAACATCTATTAAGCTAGTAATACCATATTCTCTAAGTGATTTACATATCATAGGACCAAATGTCAGATTAGGAACATAATGGTTATCCATTACATCAAAATGGATCATGTCTGCCCCAGCATCTATTACTTTTTCAACATCTTCGCCCAGTCTCGAAAAATCAGCAGATAGTATAGAAGGGGCGATTTTATAATTTTTCATATTAAATTTTTAATATATCTATTAGTTGTCTATATGTTAACAGAGATATTAATTATATTATAATTTTCATGATATTATATGAAGATAATTAATGGAGTAAGAATAATGAACAAATTTAATATATTAGCCTTTACTATATGTTTATTTTTAACAGGGAATGTATATTCAGCTCAGCATGAAGTAAAAATGTTAAGCTCACATGATGGTCAAATGATGGTATTTGAGCCACCAGTTATTAATATTCAACCAGGCGATACTGTAAGATGGTTAAATGCAAACCCTGGCCATAATACTGCATCAATTGATAGTATGATTCCTTCTAACGCAAAAGGATGGAATGGTAAAATGAATGAAGAAATCGTTGTAAAATTTACGGAACAAGGTGTCTATGGTTATAAATGTACACCACATTATATATTAGGCATGGTAGGTTTAGTAATAGTAGGAAGTAGTGATTCAAATTTTGAAAAAGTTAAAGTATTAGCAGAAGAAGAGCAGTCAAAGTTTGCAACAAATAAAAATAGGTTTTCTGAATATTTTTCATTAGTAAAATAATATGGAAAATCCAGATACTTCACTAAGTAAATATAACCTTGCCTTTAAGGGCAAGGTTAGAAATATTTATAATTATGATGATAATAAGTTATTAATATATACGTCAGATAGAATTTCTGCATTTGATTATGTATTCAATGATGAAGTAAAAGGCAAAGGTTTGCTTTTAACTAAGATGGCAAAGTTTTGGTTTAATAAAACAAGACATATTGTTTCAAATCATATCGCTAACGGAGATCTAGATTTACCATCAAATGTTAGAGACAACTGCATGCTCGTAACAAAAACTAAAGTATTGCCAATAGAAGCAATAGTAAGAGGTCATTTAGCTGGGTCAGCATGGAACACATATGAGGCAACACAAAAAATAAATGGGATTCCTGTAACAAAAGAATATAAGAGATATGATAAGTTTGATGCGCCAATTTTCACACCATCTACAAAAGCAAAGTTAGGTGACAAAGATATTAATATTAGTATGAAAGAAATGCAAAATCTTATAGGGAAAGAGCTAACTAATAGTATACAAAAGATTAGTATTGAGCTTTTTGAGTTTGCATATAATTTTGCAAAAGAAAAAGGTGTTATTATAGCTGATACAAAATTTGAATTTGGCCTAGACTCTAATAATAAATTAATACTAATAGATGAAATATTTACACCGGACTGTTCAAGATTCTGGCTATATGATAAAAAACTTAAAAAGTTAAATTATGATGCTTTTGATAAACAGTTTTTTAGAGATTATTTAATTCAAAATAATTGGGATAACGAACAAATCATAATACCTAGTAATGTTAAGGAGAAAATAATCTCTAAGTATAAGACTGCATATGATTTAATCACAAATGAGATATAAAGAAATATTTATAAGTGGTACTAACACGGAAGTAGGTAAAACTTTTATCACTCTCAATATTATTAAATTTCTTGAGTCCAAAGGAACTAGAGTCAATCCTTATAAGCCAGTGGAAACTGGGTGTAAGAAGAAATCTTCAGAACTAATACCTCATGATTCAACGCTTTTTTATAAAGCTATAAATAAACGAATTGACCTTAATCAAATTAACCCATATAGATTTGTAGAACCAATTTCTCCTGCGACAGCAATTAAAAGATCAAGGCGGAAAATATATATACAAAATTATAGTGAAAAATTGAAAGACTTGCCAAGTGGAGATATTACACTCATTGAAGGCGCAGGAGGATTATGCTCTCCTCTAGCATCCGATGGATATAACATAGACTTGATTAAAAAAATAAATGCTCCAACGATACTAGTTGCTAAAGATGAAATAGGTGTAATTAATAATGTGATATTAAGTGTAAATATGCTGAATAAGTATAAGATTAAATTACTTGCAATAGTTTTGAATAGAAAAGCCAACAGTCAGCCACTTGGGATGGATAATTATAAAGAAATTAAGACTCTATGCAAGACTCCATTAATTCAGATTTTAAATAAACAGCACCATAATCAGAGAGAATTTAATAAATTAATTAAATTGATTACCGCTTAGTTATTACCAACTGAAGCCTCAGAACATAGTTTTGCTCTTTCTGCTAGAATAGTTTGTGCTTTTTCATGATTCTCATCTTTTCCAGACCAAGCATTAAGAGCAGACTGCTGAATAGCCCTAGCATATGAGAAAGTTACTCTCCATGGTAAATCATGTATTCCAGAATTCATGATTTTTAAATGATTAGTAGCTTCATCATTAGTTTGACCACCAGATAAAAATGCCACTCCACCTAAATCCTTAGGGCACATATCTTTTAAACATTTAACCGTCATCTCTGAAACTCTATCAAAGTTTGCACGGTTTGAATTTTTATCTCCAGAAATTACCATGCTCGGTTTCAAGATAACGCCTGGGAAATATATATTAATTAATTTTAGTTCATCAAATAAACATTTGAGAGTAGATCTTGTTATTTTATCGCACTCTTCGATGGAGTGTTTACCATTAATTAATACTTCAGGTTCTACAATCGGTACTAAATTATTTTCTTGGCATAAAGATGCATATCTAGCAAGAGCATTGCAATTAGAGCTAATGCATGAGTCACTAGGAATACTCTCACCAATTGTTATAACTGCTCTCCACTTACAGAATTTTGCTCCTAATGATTCATATTTAACTAATCTTTCTCTTAATCCATCTAGGCCTTCAGTTATTTTTTCATTAGGGTGATTAGAGAAATCTTTGGCTCCTGCGTCAACTTTAATTCCAGGAAGAACACCAATTTCTTTCAAATGATCTCTAAACAGTACACCTGTGCTCATTTTTTGATGGAAAGTTTCGTCAAATAATATTGCGCCGCTAATATAGTTTGAAAGATTTGGAGTTGATATAATTAGCTCTCTATATCTAATTCTATTTTCTTCTGTTTCAGGAATACTTAAAGCTGCAAACCTTTTGGCACAAGTTGGAGAACTTTCATCCATTGCTAATAATCCTTTAGGTGTTTGCATCATTGCTTCTGCTATTGATTTAAGTATCTCTTTATTCATTTTGACTCCATTTTTTCAATCAGTTTATTCGAAACTGTATATATAATATTACACCTCTATTAAATTGCCAACCTCAACAATCTTTAATGCATTTGTTCCACCACTAGTTCCCATTAGATCTCCTTTAGTAATTATCACATAATCACCTTTTTTAACTGCTCCTTTCTCTAGCATAAGATCAATAACTTGTTTATTTGCTTTGGCATGTACATACTCAATATCATCCAATTTCATCGAGTAAACACCTTTCAAAAGACAAATTCTTCGACTAGTCCTATCATTCTTTGTCATTGCATATATTGGTATAGTAGACTCAATTCTAGACATCCAAAGTGGAGTAGATCCTGTCTCGGTAAGTGTTGCAATTGCTTTGATGTTTGACTTATCTGCACAATATACTGCTGCCATCGCAATTGTTTGGTCAGTTTTCACAAAGCTCTTATCTTTTCTGGTAATTTTTAGATTTTTTCTATTTGTTTTTTCAGCTACTTCACATATTCTACTAACTTCTTCAATAACATCTACTGGGTAGCTTCCTATAGCAGTCTCAGCAGATAACATGACGGCGTCAACTCCAGAAGTAACAGCATTGGCAACATCAAATACTTCAGCTCTGGTAGGAACTCTATTGTTTATCATCGACTCCATCATCTGAGTAGCAACTATAACAATTTTATCAAATGAAATAGCTTTCCTAATTAACATATCCTGCACAGCTGGTAGCTGTTCAATACCTATCTCTACACCCAAATCACCTCTAGCAACTAAAAGTCCGTCACTAATTTTAGCAATTTCATCTATATTATCTAGCGCTTCACTTCTTTCAATTTTTGCAATAATACCAATTTGTTTTTTTCCAATAATTTTTTTAACAGCTTTAATATCGTTAGCATCTTTTACGAATGAAACCGCAATATAATCAATATCTAGTTTTGCAGCACTGGTTAAATCTTTTTTATCTTTTTCAGTAATTCCCTTTAAAGATAGGCCTCCACCTTTTTTATTTACACCTTGGTAAGGCTTAAGTTTTCCACCACGAATAACTTTGGTATAAATCTTAGATTTCTGGATATTAGTAACCTCCAGTTTGATTAATGCATCACTCAATAATAATTCATCTCCAATATCTAATTGTTTAGGCAAATCCTTGTAGGTTAGTCCTACTGATAAATCCGTTCCTTTATTATCTGCAAGAGCTGCATCAAGAATAAACTCACTTTTCGCCTTCAATAATATATATTCTTTATTGTCAAAGCCTTTGATCCTTATTTTTTGACCTTGAAGATCTATTAAAGTAGCTACTGGTCTTTTTAGCTCCATTGATGCATCTTTCAGTATTTTAATAACATTTTTAATCTCACTTACATTCGAATGGGATAAATTTATTCTAAATACATCGGTTCCTTCTTTAATTAAATTAGAAATTATTTTTGGGGATGACGATGATGGCCCTAACGTTGCTATTATCTTTGTTCTTTTTCTCATAATCTATGCATGCCTAGTTTCTTTAAAATTGGTAAATCTTCACCCTCAATAAATTTTAATAGCGAACCGCCGCCAGTAGAGAGACATGAAAATTCATCTTGAAGGCTTAAACCCTCAATAATAGGAATTGTATCTCCCCCGCCTACAACTGAGTATGCCTTTGAAGAGGCTATAGCTTGAGAAATCTTAATGGTACCGTTATCAAATGGTGATTTTTCTACATAACCTAAAGGGCCATTCCAAAAAATTATTGATGATTCAGAAATTACTTTAATATACCGATCTATTGTTTTTTCACCTATATCTAATATTTTATCATTAGATTGTACCACAGATATGTCTCTGTTTTGAGGGTTATCAAAAGCTGCATTGGATGATACCATGACATCCACTGGTATTATTAATTTAAGTGCATCACTAGAATTTAATATTTCCTGCGCTTCTTCAATAAAGCTTTTCTCAACAAGCGAATTACCAATTTCATGACCCATTGCCATTAAAAATGTATTTAATATGCCTCCACCAAGAATAATATTATCAGACTTAGAGATTAGTTTTTTAATGAGCGTTAACTTTGTGGAGATCTTAGCTCCAGATATAATTGTAGTCATTGGCCTTTTATCAGATGTTAGGAGTTTATTAGCATTCATGATTTCATTTTTTAATAAATCACCAGAGAATGTTTCCAGATAATCTGAAATACCATATGTAGATGCTTCTTTTCGATGTGAGACACCAAAAGCATCAAAAACAAAAACATCTCCCAATGTAGACATTTGTTTAGCTAGTGATGGCAAATTTTGTTTTTCCCCAAGTTGAAATCTTACATTTTCACAAAGCACAATATTATTGCCATTAAAATTAACACCATTAATCCAATCCTTAGAAAAGGTAATCTTTTCCCCAACTAGATTTTCTAAATTATTTATAATTATTTCGAGACTTAAAGAATCATCATGACAACCTTCTTTAGGTCTACCAAAATGAGAAATTATTATAACTTTATTGTTATTTTTCAGGAGTTTTTTAATTGTAGGGACAGATTTTAAGATTCTAAAATCACTAAGTATTCTTCCCTTAAAAACTGGTACATTTAAATCCAAACGTAATAATACATTTTTATTTTTTATTTCAAATTGACTAGACTCTTTAATCATTAATTATTGGCTAAAATCTTAGCTACATCTAGCATTCTATTTGAAAATCCCCACTCATTATCATACCAAGAACATATTTTAAAAAACTTATTATTCATAACTCTAGATAAGCTTTCATCGTATACAGATGAGTAAGATGAGTGATTAAAGTCTATTGATACTAAAGGTTCCGAGTTATATCCAAGTATTCCTGATAGTTCATTTTCAGATGCTTTTTTTATTATAGAATTAATTTCATCAAGAGATGATTCTCGTTTTACATTAATACATAAATCAACTAGGGATACATTAATTGTTGGAACCCGGATAGCAAAACCATCAAGCTTGCCATTTAATTCTGGGAGTACTAAACCTACCGCAGATGCTGCTCCAGTTTTTGCAGGTATCATTGATTGAGTGGCTGATCTTGCTCTCCTCAAATCAGTATGATAGACATCTGTTAGAACCTGATCATTTGTATAAGAATGAATAGTTGTCATTATGCCGCTTTCAACAGTTAATTCAGTATGAATATTTTTAATTAGCGGAGCCAAACAATTAGTTGTACATGAGGCATTGGAAACAATCTTATGTGAATCATTTAATATTTCATGATTAACACCATATACAATTGTTGCATCTACATTGGCTGCTGGAGCTGAAATTAATACCTTTTTAGCGCCAGCATCTATATGACTAATAGATTTTTCTTTAGATGCAAAAAAACCAGTACATTCCATTACCACATCTATATTAAGATCTTTCCATGGTAACTTGGAAGGATCTCTTTCGCTAAGAACAAGCACCTCATCTTTATCATCAATAATTATCTTATTATCCTTTATCTGAACGCTTTTACCAAAAGGTCCATGAGCCGTGTCATATTTCAAAAGATGCGCATTAATTTTTGTATCACCTAAATCGTTTATTGCAACAATTTTTATTTCACTGTTATTTCCACTTTCATAATTAGCTCTAAAAACATTTCTGCCAATTCTACCAAATCCATTTATTGCTACATTTATAGTCATATTGTTACCTGTTTTTTTTGATTAATTTTTTAGTTTGTTTAATAACATTTGATGTTGTGAACCCAAAGTATTTCAATGCTTTATCTCCAGGGGCTGATACACCAAAGGAATCCATAGTGATTTTTATACCTTTCTTGCCAATAAGTTTATCCCAACATACACCAATGCCAGCTTCAACCGCGAGAATATTATCAAAATCATTAGGGATCACCTTATTTTGATATGACTTTGGTTGGGATAAAAATTCATCCAAACAGGGCACTGATACTACCCTAATTTCTAAACCATTATCTTTTAATTTCTCTGCAGCCTCTAAACATAGATGAGTCTCGGAGCCAGATGATAGAAGTATTGCGTCAATTTTCTGACTACAATCTTGTAAAATATAACCGCCTTTTGCAATAGATTTAATTTGAGCTTTTGACTTTTTTAGCTCTGGCAAAGTTTGCCTTGTCAAAACTAGCGATGAAGGTCCATTTAATTTTTCCAAACTAGATTTCCAGGATATAGCTGTTTCTGTAACATCTGCGGGTCTCCACACACTCATTCCAGGGATTATGCGAAGGGAAGTTAGTTGCTCTACAGCCTGATGTGTCGGGCCGTCTTCTCCTAACCCAATAGAATCATGTGTAAATACATTAACTATAGGCAGATGCATTAGAGCTGACATTCTAATAGCATTTTTAGCATATTCAGAAAATATTAGAAAAGTACTACCGTAAGGTCTAAATCCTCCATGCAAGAAGATACCATTATTTATTGCACACATGCCAAATTCTCTAACTCCGTAATGGATATATTTCCCAGTTGGATCTTTTTTACTAAATGGTTTTGATTCAGGCCAAAAAACTAAATTTGACTCCTTAAGATCAGCTGAACCCCCAATAAGTTCAGGCAAAATTGGCCCAATATGTTCTAGTACCACTTGAGATGATTTTCTTGTAGCCATAGATTTATCATTATTTTCTATCAGGAAATCTATTTTCTTAGTTAGAATAGAAGGAAGTTTGTTTTTTAGACGTCTCTGCAACTCGGCATATAATTTTGGATATGATTTTTTATAAGAAACTAATTCTTTATTCCAACTCTTTTCTAAATTTTTGCCAAATACAGTTGCATCCCATTCATTATAAATATATTTGGGTATATGGAATGGCTCAAATTTCCAACCCAGATTTTTTCTCGTTAATTGGACTTCTGATTCTCCAAGAGGTGCCCCATGTATGCCACTTGTTCCTTCCTTATTAGGTGCGCCGAAACCAATAGTAGTTTTCATACATATTATAGTTGGTCTTGATGTTTCTCTTTTAGCCCTTGAAATAGATTGCTCTATAGAACTAAAATCATGTCCATCTACATTATCGATAACATTCCAGCCATATGAGTCAAATCTTTTTTTAATGTTTTCTGTAAAAGCAATTGATGTATCTCCATCTATAGAGATATTATTCATATCATAAATTAGGATAAGTTTGTTCAGCCCCAAAGTGCCTGCTAGTGAACATACTTCATGAGAAATACCTTCCATTAAACAACCATCTCCACTAAACACATAAGTGTAGTGGTCAATTAAGTTATGGTCATTTTTATTAAATTCACTAGCTAAAGATTTTTCAGCCAGAGCCATTCCTACTGCATTTGCTAGACCTTGACCTAAAGGACCAGTGGTAGTTTCAACCCCTGGAGTAATATCACACTCAGGATGTCCAGGGGTAATAGAGTTTAATTGTCTAAAATCTTTTATATCATCAATAGAGAGTTTGTATCCTGTTAAGTGCAACAGGGAATATAAAAGCATAGATCCATGACCATTTGATAAGACAAACCTATCTCTATTTATCCAGTTTGGGTTTTTAGGGTTATGCTTTAGAAATTTTTTCCATAAAACATATGCGATATCTGCCATACCCATGGGCGCTCCTGGATGACCAGACTTTGCTCTCTCTACAGCATCTAAGCTTAAAAACCTAATTGCATTTGATAATTCTCTTTCATTCATACGATTTGTATATAACTATCTCCATTTAATAGAACATCCAATACTTGCTTCTTGTTTAATTGGTCCTTTCCCGGTCCTTGCAATTTGAAACATTGCCTTAAATAAATCACTCTGATTAGGATTAGATATATTTTTTGAGCCTCGGTCATCAAACCTACCACGATATTGTAGTTCAAGATTTGCATTATAACCAAAAAAATCTGGTGTACATACTGAGTTATAATTTTTGGCTATTTCTTGATCAGCATCTATAAGATATGGAAAACCAAAACCATTTTTTTTTGAAACTACCTTCATATTATCAAATGAATCATCTGGAAATGATATAAAGTCATTTGGATTGATAGCTACGCACCCAATGCCCTTCATTGATAGAACATCTGTTTCCACCACTAATTTATCCAAAATAACTTTAACATATGGGCAATGATTGCAAATAAACATCACTAGTAAACCTTTTGGCCCAGCGCAATCCTGTAAGGTCCAGATTTTCTCATCTGTTCCTTTTAAGCTGAAATCATGGGCTTTTTGATTAAAATCACATACTGGAGTCGATAATTCTGCCATGATAATTAATTGAATAACCTCCAAAGTAGCCTTATTATATAAATAGTTAGTCTATTTATTTGTTTAATACAAGAATATTGATGATATAATACATCATTTTCAGGCAACTTAGTATCTTATGGCCAATTCAAATTTATCGAAAAGTAAACAAAAAGAGATTAAAGAATTAATCGAAATTGGAAGAAAGCAGGGTTATTTAACTGTATCTGCCATCAATGATTTATTGCCGGATAATCTGTTTGATAATGATCAAATTGGACAAATCACAAAACTAATAACCGATCTTAAAATCAAGGTAGTAGAATCAGCAAAAGATGCCGAGCAAGAAACAACTTTGAATGATGAAGAAGTAACAGATGATGAAGATACTGATATTAGTGAAGAAGAAGCTGTTGAAGTATTATCTAGTTTAGACGAAGAATTCGGCAGAACATCTGACCCTGTCAGAATGTACATGCGTGAGATGGGTACAGTAGAATTACTTAACAGAGCTGGTGAAATTGTCATTGCCAAGAAAATTGAAGCAGGCCAAAAATTAATAAATCAAGCAATTCAAAGATTTCCTGAATCAACATCATTCTTTACACAAGTATTTGCCGATATAGAAGATGAAGAGAAAATTGAATCTTTAATATCAGACTTTATTTTAGATATAAAATCTGACGCATCCGAAGAATTTAAAACTGAACAACTCCCGCCTAATAGTCCAAATATTTTAAAGCAAGCAGAAGAAAAAGATGGGAAAGAAGTAGAGGTGGCACAAATAAATGATGAAGATCAAGCAGCTGGAAATAGTGAAGAAGAAGATGAAGAAGAGGTAATAGATAATTCACCAGACAAAGAGCTGGTCATTGAAGCTGTAAATGAAATCAATGGTTTATATCTAGAATATAGTACTTACAAAAGCAAAAAAGATGAGCGATATAAAGAGGTATTTGATGCAATAAGAAGCAAAACATCCTGTTTTAAATTTACTACATTATTCAAAGAGAAGCTCACTGCGAGAATTGAAAATATTACTGAGTTAATTGCTAGATATGAAAGAGAGATAAGAAAAATTTGTATTGAAACTTTGAAAATACCTAAAAAGGTTTTAATAGTCGAGCTAAAAGATAGTAATTTTAGTAATTTAGAGTTTACCGAAGAATATATTAATGCATCTAAGTTAGATGAAAATGACAAAGAATTAACTCGTAATCAGCTAAAGAAATTTCAAAAGAAACTTCATGCAATTGAAGAAAATCAAGATGTATCTATTAATGAGATTAAAATCATAAATAAAGATAGAAGAGTAGGCCAAATAAAAGAAAAAAATGCTAAAAAAGAAATGGTTGAAGCTAACCTTAGGCTAGTTATTTCTATTGCAAAAAAATATACAAATAGAGGATTACAATTCTTAGACCTTATCCAAGAAGGAAATATAGGTTTAATGAAGGCTGTAGATAAGTTCGAATATAGAAGAGGTTACAAATTTTCTACATATGCAACATGGTGGATTAGACAAGCTATAACAAGATCCATTGCAGACCAGGCAAGAACGATAAGAATACCTGTGCATATGATCGAAACAATAAATAAACTAAATAGAATTCAGAGAAAATTGTTGCAAGAAAATGGGAAAGAGGCTACTCCCGAGGAATTATCTGAGCATATGGAGATGCCAGAAGACAAAGTAAGGAGAGTTTTAAAAATTGCAAAAGAGCCAATCTCAATGGAGTCTCCAGTAGGAGACGATGAAGACTCACATCTTGGTGACTTTATTGAAGATGAGCATGCACAAAAACCACTTGATGAAACTATAAATACTGGGTTAGCGGATTCTACAAGAGATATCCTTGGAAGTTTGACACCAAGAGAAGCAAAGGTCTTAAGAATGAGGTTTGGTATTGATATGAATACAGACCATACTCTTGAAGAAGTAGGCAAACAATTTGATGTTACAAGAGAACGTATAAGACAAATTGAAGCAAAAGCATTGAGAAAACTCAGACATCCGTCTAGGGCACATAATTTAAAAAGTTTTTTAGATAATGACTAATAAAGCAATATTTGCAGCTGGCTGCTTTTGGGGTATTGAAGATAAATTTGCTACCGCAAAAGGTGTTGTGGAAACAGAAGTTGGTTATATTGGTGGTAAGAGTAAAAACCCAACATATGAGGAAATCTGCCAAGGTGACACATTTCATGCCGAAGCAGTTAGAGTTTTTTATGATAAAGAAATAATTACATATGATCAGCTCTTAGACTTATTTTTTGAAATACATGATCCTACAACCCTTAATAGCCAAGGGCCCGATTTTGGAACACAATATAGGTCAGCAATATTTTGTCAAAATGATTTTGAAACGCTTTCTAGTCAAAATAAAATAAAAGAATTGAATAGAGACAGATTTAACAATAAAATAGTTACCACAATTGAGCTTAGTAATGACTTTTGGATAGCAGAAGAATATCATCAAAAATACTTGAAAAAGAAGAAGTTTAATTTTTTTAGTAAATAATCGGGCCTGTAGCTCAGTTGGTTAGAGCAGTGGACTCATAATCCATTGGTCGGAGGTTCGAGTCCTCCCGGGCCCAGTTTTAATTTGAAATATGATTTTTAGAAGACACAATAATAGTATGAATAAAGCTTTATTAAGCTTTATCGCTAAAATTACTCTAACCTTGTTTGTTTCTTTACAGACAATAAGTGCGTTTCACTTACATCTTGATGAGCATGAGCATTCGGATGAGCATCAATGTATAGCGTGTCATATAAATATAACTTCTTTTGTTACAAAAACTGACTTAACTTCGATCTTAATTAGTACTCTGATATTACTTACTGTTTTCAATTACACAAATGTATTAATAACAAATAATTATAAATATTCATTTACCTCAAGATCACCGCCTCTTTTATAAAGTTCAATTTAGTTTAAATTAATTTATAAAGGAGACACAAATGTCAAAGCACATTTTTTTTATTTCTCTTCTGTTCTTAAGTATTAATACTTTATCAGCTGAAGAGTTAAGTAATGTTGATGTAACTTCATCTGTATTTAGTAACTCAATTAATGAGAGTAAATACCCATTGCATATCATGCAAAATGAAGAGATCAATGTTAACAAAAGCATTGGAGATAATCTAAAAGGATTATCAGGCATTTCAAATGCTGATTATGGGTCAGCCGTAGGACAACCTACAATAAGAGGCTTAACTGGCAATAGGACAAGATTGCTTTCAAACAATATATCTGTAAATGATCTCAGTTATATAAGTGGTGATCATATAAATAATATTGATTTGAATAATATTTCTCATATAGAAATCTTAAGGGGACCTTCATCAATATTTAATAAAGGTGGAACTAGTGGAGGTATCATTAATGTCATATCTGACATAATCAGTGAAGATAAATATGATAATGAGGTATTTAAGCTTGATTATAACTCTGTTAATAATGGATATGGACATAATATATTATTCAAAAGAAACTTATTTGATATAAATATGTACCTATCTATTAATAATATAAAAAAGGGCAACTACAGTGTTCCCCATGGAGTTCTTTATGATGAGGGTGTAGAAAAAACTACGCTTGCAAACTCTGATCATAAAAATCAAAATATGAGTTTTGGTTTATCTATTCCACGAGAATGGGGTTATTTCGGAATATCCTTTGAGAATAATGATGGTATTTATGGTATTCCTTATCATGCCGAGGAAGAGGAAGAGGAAGGTCATGAGGAAGAGGAGGGACATAGAGTATTTACAAAAGTTGAGACAGAAACATATACTGTCAAAGGTAAAGTTAATACAGTTCCTTTTTTTAATTCTATTGATTATTCTTTTAGAAATTCAAACTCTTTTTTAAAAGAACATGAGGAAGACGGATCTGCATCACTGGATAGCAATAGCAACTCATTAGCTTTTACTTTTAATCTAGATGATCAATCTTATGAGAAAAGATTACTGCTTGAGTATAATCATACTAAGTCACCAATGACAGGAGCCTACCTCCCATCATCAGAATCTTATGACAGGTCTTTAGCTTATTTCTTAAGAACAAAAAATAAACCTTATGAAATAGATTTTGCAGGAAGATATGAATCTAATTCTAGAGATAGTAATAGTCAGAAATATGGTGATACATCTCTAAGTTTTGGCACGAGCTTATCAAGTAATATTGGAGAAGCGTTACGCTATAACCTAAGTTATGCACATGTATCTAGGACTCCAACTATAGCAGAATTATTTGCAAATGGTGTTCATGGAGCTACATCTAGATATGAGCGCGGGAATAATACTTTTTCAAGAGAAGTTTCAAGAAATATTGAATTAGATATGCAATATGCATTCAATGAAATAGACTTGAACCTAAATTTATATAGAAATAGTATTAATAGTTTTATTTTCTTAAAGGATGAAACTACAACAACAAGTGGTAAAACTGATGCAACATGGAGTCAAAAAGATGCAGTAATGCAAGGTTATGAGCTTTCAATGTCCAGGACATACTTGATTGGAAATAATAATCTTATGGTTACATTAAGCAGGGATGATATCTCAGGTGTATTTGATGATAATACTTACATACCTAGAATATCACCAGCCAAAAATACCTTATCACTTAAGTATGAGAATCAAAAAAATGATATATATTACTTGGATTTTATATATTCAGAATCTCAGGGTGATATGTCATCGATAGAAACCAAGACAAACTCATATCTTGATCTTGATGTTGGCTATTCTAAAAAAATAGTTTTAGATACTCATAAAGATCTATTATTTAATATATATGGTCATAATATTTTAGATAAAGCTATTAGAAACCATTCATCTTTAATCAAAGATCATGTTCCTATGGCAGGGGCAAATTATGGTGTAGACGTATCCATGAGATATAAGTTCTAATATATGAGGTTACTGGTAAGAAAATAATTTTATTTTCTTACCAGTTACTTGTATTTATGAAGATAATTTATATTGAGATTATATAATTATATGTTAATATACTTATATACACCTCCGTATGATGTAAGAGCTAGCAGAAATGTTAGCTTTTTACCTTAAATACTGTTCCAACTTTAATCTCAAAAGAATTTACATTAGTTTCAGTATTCACTCCAAACAAAACAGAAATAGCACGGATTGTATTGCCATGAGAAACTACAAGGATATTTCCCGATTTAGGCAACTCGTTTATAAATGGATTAACCCGCAAGCTTACATCCTTTAGGCTTTCACCATTAGGAGGACTAGTTTCCCAACCTCTTCTAGCTGCATAATAATTATCTACACCTTCAGATAATTTTACTTCTTCCTTATTTAAGGCAGACCAATCACCATAACTTCTCTCTTTAAGTCTGTCATCTATTATAATCTCTTTGTCATCAGCTAAGATTTGTGCTGTTGATAGAGCGCGTTTCAAAGGTGAAGAATATATATGATCAAATATCACTCCATAAAGCTCTTCTTTTAAGTCATGGGCTTTATGTATACCATGTTGCGTTAAGTCAGGATCATGCCAACCTGTAAAAAGCTTTTTTTTGTTATATTCTGATTGAGCGTGTCTTGCAAACCAAATAGTTCTAGCCATAGTTACTTATCATCCTTTTTATCATTATTTTTATCAATATCATCATATAAAACAACACCGCTATCATTGCGATGCTTAGTCAGAATACGTGCAAATATAATTCCAACTTCAAATAAAAACCAAATTGGGATCGCTAGCAAGGTTTGAGAAATAACATCTGGTGGTGTTAATAACATCCCTATTACGAATGCACCAACAATAACATAAGGTCTCTTTTTAGACAAACTTGTTGGAGTGCTAACATTAGTTAAAACTAATAAAACTGTAATAACAGGAACTTCAAATGCAAAACCAAAAGCAAAGAAAAGAGTTATTACAAAATCAAGATACCTACTAATATCAGTCATCACGGCTATTCCTTCTGGTGCAATGCTAATAAAAAATGCAAATATTAATGGGAAAACAACAAAATATGCAAAAGCAGCACCCAAATAAAATAATACACTGCTAGATATAAGAATTGGTAGTACGAGCTTTCTTTCTTTTTCATAAAGACCAGGGGCAGTAAACATCCATAAATGGTATAGAAGAAAAGGTATAGATATAAAAATCGACAAAATCATCACTAATTTAAATGGAATAAAAAATGGTGATGCGACATCAATCGCTATCATGTTACTTCCCTCTGGTAATCTCGATATTAAGGGTTCAGCTAATTGAGTATATATTATCTCTGAAAATGGAAATAGTACTATAAAAAATGCTAATACGAAGAGTAAGCATTTTGAAATCCTTGTTTTTAATTCTTGGAAATGTGGGACTAGAGACTTAAAAGAACTATTTATTTCATCTCTAGGATTCATTATTTACTATCTTCCTCTTTCTTATCACTTATCTCTTTCTGCAATCTATTCATTGAAGACTTTTGATCATCTAATAATTTATTAATTTCATTGGTAGGCGCTTCTGTTTCCTGTTGGATAGAGTCTTTAAGTTCAAAAAAGTATCTCTGAAACTTTCCAAACCATTTTCCTAAATAGCCTGCAATTGCTGGAAGTCTCTCTGGACCAACAACAAACAAGAGTAATAAAAAAATTAAAAATAATTCCCAGAAACCTATATCAAACATAGGACTTACTTACTATCTTCTTTTGCAGATGTTTTCGTTGAGACAGTTTTACTTTTAGTATCATCTTCTTTTGATGATTTTTTAAAACTTTTTATAGCTGAGCCTAAATCTGCTCCAACATTTCTAAGTTTTTTAGTTCCAAATAAAACCACAACTATGATTAATATTAATAAAATTGACCATGGTGATATACCGCTTAGCATTTTTTATACCTCATTTTTTTCTTAACTTTTTCTCTTCTAATCCTGATAGACCGAATCTACCCTCAAGTTCTTTAAGGATATCATCTGATGATATTTCATTCAAAGTTAATGATACTAATATGTGAAACCATAGATCTGCTGCTTCATGAATTACGTGTTCACGGTCAAAATTCCTAATCGCATCAACATACTCATTTGCTTCTTCTAAAATCTTCAAATGTATAGCCTCATTACCTTTTTTATATAATTGCGATACATACGAGTGATCTGACATATTATCTTTTCTGTCATTTAAAATACCCTGTAATTTCTCAAGGATGTCTTTCTTTGTATCTTCAACCATACTAGTAGGTTAGCATAAATTGTTAAATTCTTACTAAAACTCCATGTTTTTTCATATATTCCTTAGCTTCCTTAATTGAGTATATTGAATAATGGAATATACTTGCTGCCAAAACAGCATCAGCTTTGCCTAATAAAACCGCATCTTTTAAGTGCTCTAAACTCCCTGCTCCACCGGATGCTATAACTGGTATAGTTACTTCGCGCGAAATTAAACTTAATAGGTCTAAATCAAATCCTTTTTTTGTACCATCTCTATCCATACTAGTTAATAAAATTTCGCCAGCACCTCTATCGCACAGTTCTTTACTCCACTCAAATGCATCTATACCTGTAGAATTACGCCCTCCATGAGTGAAAACTGTCCAAGTATCTTTTGAAGTAGACTTAACATCTATTGCAGCTACTATGCATTGCCTTCCAATCTTATCAGTAACTTGGTTAATTAAATCTGGATTAGATACTGCAGCACTATTTATTGCAACTTTATCTGCACCAGCATTTAATAGATTTAACACATCACTATAGTTAGAAACTCCACCTCCTACGGTCAATGGAATGAAAACTTCATTTGCTACTTTTTCGACAGTTTCTATAATTGTTTTTCTATCCTCATGCGTAGCAGTAATATCTAAGAACGCGATTTCATCGGCACCTTCTTGATCATAACGCTTAGCTACTTCTACTGGATCGCCTGCATCGACAATATTTACAAAATTAGTTCCCTTGACTACGCGTCCATTAGCAACATCTAAACAAGGTATTATTCTTTTATATAGAGACATTAATTTTCATAGGATAATTTAATAGCTTCTTCTAGGTTAATTTTATTTTCATACAAAGCTTTGCCAATAATCACACCAGAAATTTTAACCTCATTCAGTTTATAAATATGTTTAATATCATCAATGGAAGTTACGCCACCAGAAGCAATTAATGGGATATTAGAAAAGCTTAAAATATTTAGAATCTCTGGAAAATTCATTCCTTCTAACATTCCATCTTTACTTACATCTGTGAATACAATTTCTCTAATATTATTAGATTCTAAAATTTTAATGAAATTTTTCAATGTATAATCTGATGAATTATTCCAACCATGTACTGCTAACTTTCCATCTTTCACGGCAAGATCAATTATTACTTTTTCTTTAATATCAGATGGTATTTTTTCCAAAAAACTCGGATCTGAAACTACACGAGTTCCAACTATAACTCTATCAATACCAATATCAAGATAACTATTGATGTTTTCAATATCTCTAATGCCACCACCAACTTGTATATAAGTTTCTGGATGGTTATTTCTAATTTTAGAAATAACATCAAAGTTAATAGTTTCTCCAGATTTTGCTCCATCTAAATCAACTATATGTAAATTCATAGATCCTTTATCAATCCATTTTTTTGCAACTTCTAATGGATTATCAAAGTAATGAGTTACTTGATTATAATCACCCTTAGCAAGTCTCACGCATTTACCATCTTTAATATCAATTGCTGGAAGTATTTTCATTGAATTTCACCATTCCAATTAATAAAGTTCTCAAGCAGTTGTAACCCCATATTAGAACTTTTTTCCGGGTGAAACTGAACTGCTGCAATATTGTCTTTATAGAGTGCCGATACAAAATCTAAATCATAAGTAGTTGTTGCCAATATATTTGATTTATTTGAAGGACTCACATAATAACTATGTACGAAATAAAAAAATGACTCATCAGGAATATTTTTCCAAAGAGGGTGATCTTTAGCCTGTTTAATTTTATTCCAACCCATATGGGGAACCTTTAGGCCTGTATTAATCTTACTTTTCAGGCTATGGACTTCTCCATCTAAAACACCCAAACAATTAGATCCCTTGTTTTCATCGCTGTGCGTCATTAATACCTGTAAACCCATACATATTCCTAAAAAGGGCTTTTGGGAAATAATTTTTTTAAACTCAACAATATCTAAATTTTTATTAATATTACTCATGCATTCGGATGCTGCCCCTTGCCCTGGGAAAACAATATGAGAGCAATCTAACAAATCATCAAGAGATCTAGTTATCTTTATCTCAGAGTCTTTGTTTATAACTTTATTAAAAGCTTTATAAACACTATGTACATTACCCATGCCATAATCAATGATCGCAATGTCTGCCATTAGATTAATTCTTTTGTAGACGGTATTTTGTCTGCTTGCCTTGGGTCAATTGTAACTGCCATTTTTAATGCTTTACCAAATGCTTTAAATATAGTCTCTGCTATATGATGAGAATTACCACCCCTGATATTATCAATATGAATAGTAGCTTTAGCATGATTGACGAAACCTTGAAAGAATTCTTGTAATAAATCTATATCAAACTCTCCAACACGAGACCTTGGAAATGTTACATTGAACTCTAAGCCAGGCCTTCCTGAAAAATCTAAAACAACTCTCGATAACGACTCATCTAATGGAACATATGCTGATCCAAATCTAGTGATACCAATTTTGTTACCTAGAGCTTTTTCTAAAGCTTGGCCTAAAACAATACCTACATCTTCTACAGTATGATGAGCATCTATTTCTAAATCACCTTTGGCTAAAAGCTTTAAATCAAACATGCCATGGCGCGCAACCTGCTCAAGCATATGTTCTAAAAATGGCAAACCAGCTTTAATCGATGAATCACCTTGCCCATCTAAATTAATCTCTGCTTTTATTTGCGTTTCTTTAGTGACTCTCTCTACTAGTGCTATACGTTTTTTCATATGATATCTATAACATATTATAAGGATTTAAGCCACGAATTTACTATATTGACCAAAGAATCACCTTGATCTAAATAATTATGGCCTGAATTCCTAATTTCTATATTCTTAGAACTTATATCATTTTTTCTTTTAATTTCTTTACCAAAGAGCATGGAGTGATTCTTTACCGAGCCATGATCATTCTCCCCATAAATGTTAAGAATTGGTATATTTATAATATTATAATCTAGTTTATCAAGCATAACCTGATCTACATCCACTGCCCCAGCACCAATTAAAATTAATCCTGATATATTTTGAATATTATTATTATTTATCCAAGAAAATAACATATGAGCTCCACAACTATGTGCAATTATAATAAGTTCATGTGATTGTATAAAATTAATTGCAGACGTTATCCTTTCATCTGAATATTTAAATATATTTTTATAATCATAATAAGACTTTCCTTTTTCTAGTACTGGCAACTGTAGTGAAAAAGTACTAATTTCTTGATCAATAAATGCTGTTCTTAGTGGTTCCATCACATTAGGTTCTGTTGGATATAAACCTCGTCCATGTAATAGCAAAACTGAATATTGTGAACTATCATTTTTATTCATAACCAAATTATAATTATCTTCAAGACTAGAAGATAACTTAATAATATCAGCATCGAAAAGGTACTCTATAATTTGGTTATTTATACTATCTTCTCGTTGTTTATTAGGAGATACTTCGGCATACAAATTGAATGAAATTAAGAGTAGCAGCGATGAGCTATAAGTATATTTAAGAAATGAGTGCATTAGGATTTGAAAATATTTCAAGAACTTTTTTTGTAATACCTGGCTCTAACAAAGAATGTCCAGCATCATTAATAATATTAAGTTCAGATCTTTTATAAACCTCATGTAAATCATATGCCTGACTAAATGGACAAACAATATCATACCTTCCATGAATAATATAACATTTGATATTAGTAAGTTTATTAATATTTTTTATGATCTGATTTTCTTTTATAAAACAATTATTAAAAAAGTAATGAGTTTCAATCTTAGATAGTGACTCAGAACAGTCCGAATAGTTATCAATTACATTTTTTGATGGTAGTAGAGTTGCACATCTACCCTCCCATTCAGCCCACTTTTTACATGACTTAAGACTCTTAGTATTATCTGTGCCATGAATTCTATTATGATATGCTTGTAAGATATTATCTCTCTCAGCTAAAGGAATATCTGAGATAAATCTATCCCAATACTCTGGATAAATTGCATCCGCACCCTTTTGATAAAACCAATTTATATCAGATTTCCTGCATAAGAAAATACCACGTAGAACAAGAGAATAAACCAAGTCTGGAAATTTTTCGGCAAATAACAGTCCAAGTGTTGAGCCCCATGATCCCCCATATATTATTGCTTTATTGATATTAAGATGGTTAAAAATCTTTTTAATATCATTAATTAAATCTCCAGTAGTGTTGTTTACAATACTAGAAAATGGCTTAGATCTCCCAGACCCACGCTGATCAAATAGAATTATTCTATATAACTCTGGATTAAAAAATCTTCTGTAAACCTCACTAGTTCCAGCTCCTGGCCCACCATGCAAAAAAACAACAGGTATCCCATTGGGATTACCGGATTGCTCAATATATAGCTGATGAACTTCATCTACAGTTAAATATTCTGATCTGAATTCTTTTATTTTTGGGAATAAGTCCATTTAAGTAATTATAAAGAAAATTAAATCAACTTAAAAGTCTATCATTAACAATCAGATAAACTACTGATATGGATATCTCTTACCAGCAGGCCTTGTTTGAAACAACCTAAGACTCCACATATATTGCTCTATGTCACGTAAAATAATTTTCTCTAAGGCAATATTTATTGTATTGGCATCTTTTTGTAAATTGTTTGATGGAAAATTTTTTAAAGGCTCACCAATATATGTTATGTATTTTTTTGATTCTTGACAATAATGATTTATGCAAGGAAGGACAGATGCATTAGATAATGATGATATTTTACTTATAGAAGTCAATGTTGATTTTTTTTCATCAAAAAAGTTCTCAAATACAGAATTTTCTATACCAAGATCCTCGTCTGCAAGATAATAGAAAACAACACCATTTTTGAGAGCTTTTATTACTTTTCTAAATGGAAAATTATCTCTTGGATATACCACGACATTGTCAGTTTCCTTGCTTCTTGATCTACCAATAAACCAATTCAATAATTTATTCCTAAATGGTTTATACATACTTATAATTGGAAATTCAGATAATGATCTCCCTCCAAAATCTAATGAAACAGAATGAGCAGCTAGTAATATAACACCCTTGCCTTTAGATAATTCTTCTTCGATATGATGTTTATTGATAATTTCACAACTATCTTGCAAGGTCTTATTTGATCTCCACCAGAGCAGTGGTAAATCTATAAATGCTCTACCTAAATAACTAAAATACGATTTGCATAAATTGTTAATTTCATTCTTTGATTTATCCTTAAAGCATAAAGATAAATTTATTATCACAATATTTCTTCTTTTAGAATTAGTAAACATTATTATTTTCCCAACAACATCACCTAAAATATTTCTAATGACTTGAGGCACAAAAGTTAACAAAAAAGAAAATAACATCAGGAGCCATGTAAACCAATAATTAGGTAAAACATACATTAAAGAAAAACATTCTGACTCTTTTTGTTTTAAATTTAAAGGATTTTTTTTAGAAAGGAATGGTTTTTCTTGATGTTGCATAATACAATTAATATTTCCAAAAGTATGGAGTTAACACAATTAATAGTGTAAATATCTCAAGTCTTCCTAATATCATTGCAAAAGATAAAACATATTTGGAAAAAATATTAACAGATGCATAATTCTGTGAGACATCCCCAAGGGCAGGTCCAAGATTATTGATACAAGAAGCTACAGCAGAGAAAGATGTAATCATATCTAACCCAGATAATAAAAGAAGAAATGATAATCCTAAATAGGATAAAATATAAAAGATAAAGAAATTATATAATGTTGCAGAAATATTATCGTTTACTGATGAGCCGTTTATTCTTATTGGAATTTCTGCAGTAGGATGTAAAATCTTAAGTAATTCTTTTTTTAATAACTTGAAAAGCAATACAACCCTCATAACTTTTAAACCACCCCCAGTAGACCCTGCACATGCACCAATAAAACTTATCGCAATAAGAATTGATATGACGAATGATGGCCATGTATAATAAGTTGTGCTTGTAAAACCAGATGTGGTAATAAATGATACTGACTGAAACAAGATCTGTCTTGCCGAAAGATCCGTATTACCTATTAAAGCACCATATGCAATCAGCAATATTAAAACAAAAGAAATAATTAAAATGTATGATTTAAATTCAGTATCTTTAAAATATGTTTTGATGTCTTTCGTTTTTAATGCCATAAAATGTAGAATAAAATTTAATGACGAGAGAAGCATAAAAAATATACATATTGTTTCTATTGGGCTGCTATCAAAATAACCAATGCTTGTATTATGAGTTGAGAAACCACCTATAGCAATAGTTGAAAAACTATGTGCGATAGAATCAAATAAGGGCATTCCAGCGATATAATAGGCAACTGCACATATCACAGTCAATCCTAAATATATTGTCCATAAACTTTTTGCAGTTTCTGCAATTCTAGGTGATATTTTGTTATCCTTAATAGGACCGGTAGATTCAGCTTTATATAAATGCATTCCTCCAACACCTAGCATAGGTAGGATTGCAAGAGCGAGTATCACTATACCCATTCCACCAAGCCACTGCAGTTCTTGCCTATACATCAAAAGAGAGGGAGACAAGGTATCAATATTCTTAATTACGGTTGCTCCAGTAGTAGTCCAGCCTGATACAGATTCAAAAAAAGCATCAATGAAACTCAAAGATAGTTGTTTATCAAGCATAAATGGAATTGATCCAAAGAAACTTAAGACTAACCAAAATAAAACAACTATAAGAAAACCTTCTTTAGTTTTGATATCACTTTTCGAATGAGTGTTTGGTAGATACAAGAGTAATCCAAATGATAGAAATATAAAAAATGAGTATAAAAATGTTATGAGATTTCCATCGTTATATAATAGAGAGACGCTGACAGGTATAAAAAGCATCAAACTAAAAAGGATGAGCATTATTCCGATGATTTTTGAAATTAATGAATAATTCATATTCTAAAAAAAACCTACACTCACCTGAAACATTTTTTCTACTTTGGATATTTCTTTTTTATCTAAAACAAATATTATGACATGGTCATCTGTTTCAATGATTAAATCATCATTGGCCAAGATAACAACTTCTTCTCTTACAATAGCGCCGATGACAACCTCTGGAGGTAAATTTAATTGAGGTATTTTTTTTCCAACTAGTTTTGAAGTTTTAGCATCACCATGAACAATAATCTCCATAGCTTCAGCATCCCCCGTTGCTAGCTGATGCACATTAACAATATCACTTGTTCTAACAGAAGCTAAGAGCGATCCAATAGTAACATCTTCCGGAGACACAACTATGTCTATTTCTTTAGATACAAGATTTCTATAAGATGATTTGTTTACAATAGCTATAGTTTTTTTTGCACCCATATCTTTAGCAAGCTTGGCAGATAATATATTCATTTGATCATTATTCGTAACAGCACAAAAATAATCAACCTCATTGATGTTTTCATTAGTTAATAATGATTCATCTGCTATATCATTATTTAATACAACTGTAGAAAGTAATTCTTGGGAAACCTGTTTTGCAATGTGTTTGTCTTTCTCGATAAGTTTTAAATTATAGATTGACTCAAGTTTTTTTGCTAAGGCAGATCCAACTCTTCCTCCTCCTGCAATCATAACATTATGAGGTTTTTCGGTAGCTTTTCTTAATTCACTCATAAATCTCATGTTCTCTTCTGTTGCTAAAAAATATACATCATCTCCTGGAAGAACAACGGTATCACCATTTGGTATATTATGTTTTTTGTCTCTGTATATGCTAATTACTTTAACATCAACATTAGGCATGTGTTTTCTAAATTCAGATAGTTTCTTGCCCGACAATGGTCCTTCTGGCAAGACTGTAACTGCAACAACTTGAACTAAACCAGATGAAAACTGAAAAGTCTGGAAAGCTCCGGGATGATCTAATATGTTTTTTACATAATCTGTTATTAATATATTTGGAGTGATTACTTCACTAATTGAAAAATGAGTTTTATCAAAACCATCTTCAGCCCTCAGATACTCATTAGCTCTTAATCTTGCAATTCGTTTGGGGACATTATAAATAGATTTTGCAACATGACATGCAGCCATATTAACTTCATCACTACCCGTAACTGCAATAATCATATCGCAATTATCAGCATCAGCTAGTTTTTGAACTGACGGATATGATGCAAGACCATGAATTGTTTTTATATCCATCTTTTCTTGCAAGTCAGACAAAACGTCTTTGTCGTAATCAACAAGAGTTATGTCATTACCATCGTCTGAAAGTATTTTGGCTACTGATGAACCAACCTGACCACCACCAAAGACTATGATTTTTTTCATTTCTTTTACTAGGTTATTTTCACGAGTTCATTCTACACCATATTAAGCTTATTATAATAGATATATGCTATTTATTTATCTAAATACTGCTTGATTTTATGAACAAAAGAGCTATTTGAGTTAAATAAGTCTCTTGCAGAGATGACTTTCTTTCCTGGTAATTGTAATTTTAATATACTGACTGCCCCTCCCTTAGAAGCAAGGCATAGTTCATCACGATTAAACTTAATTACTGTTCCTGGCTCTTTATCACCAACATATAATACATGCCTAGCTTTCCAAACCTTAAACTTAATGCCAAATAACTCTGTTTCTGCTAAAGGTCCAGCTGTTAAAGCTCTGATCTTAGAACAAATTAAGCAAGAATCATCGTTCCAATCTATAATAGCTTCTGTCTTATGTATTTTTTTAGCATAGCTAACAGACAATTCACTTTGCTGAGTAAATTTAGACGAATTCAAGTTTAATGAAATAACTTCTTCAAGGTGGTCTATTGCAATTTGCGTGAGTTTATCTTGTAATGATAAGGCGTCATCATTATCTTCAATGCTGTACTCATAAGAAGAGATAATTTCTCCAGTATCTAATGATTCATCAATCTTAAAAAATGTTACACCTGTCTGTTGATCACCATTCTGCAAAGCTCTTTGTATTGGAGCTGCACCTCTCCATTTTGGAAGAAGAGAGCAGTGAATATTTATTACTCCATATTTTGGCAAGACTATTAATTCAGGTGGCAAAATTTTTCCATAAGCATATATGATATAAAGGTCGGCATTATAAGATTTTAGCATTTTAATGAATTTTTTATCTGCAAGATTTGCGGGATATAATGTATTTATATTTTTACTTTCACTGAACAATCCTACTGGTGTTTTTATTCTTCTATTATTTTTAAAGTTCTGGGTAATAACAGCCTGAACAACATGCTTGCTCGTCAATAATGAACCTATAACTTTACAAGAATAGTTTGGACTTCCAAAAAATATAATATTCAATTTAATTTACCCAAATTGTCATATTGAATAAGGAACATCTTTTCTTGCCGTTACTAATCCTTCTGACCCTTGTTTTTTTATTTTCTTAGCTATTCTATCTCTTTTAATACCGGATATATGATCAACAAATAATTTTCCATCAAGGTGATCTATTTCATGTTGTATGCAAACCGCCATGAGTCCTTCAGCAGAGGCTTCATGCTTTATGCCTTTTAAGTCAAAAAAAGTATATTTTATGTGGTTGAATCGTTCTACGGGCTCATAAAAACCGGGTACAGATAAACACCCTTCTTCGAACATTATTTTATCTTCTTTTGAATTAATTACCGGGTTAACCAGGAATAATGGCTCATTTCTGCCCTCACTTACGTCTATAACTATAAGTCTTATTTGAATATCAACTTGGATTGCAGCTAAGCCAATTCCCTTGGATTCATACATTGTATGAAGCATATTCATTGCAATTGTATTAAGGTTATCATCATATATGGCAACGTTTTCACCTTTCTTTCTTAATCTATTATCTGGGAAATGTAGTATATTTAATAACTTCATAATTAAAGATTCTCAAAAATAGTTGTAAATGTAATCATTTTAATAGTATAAAGTAAAAAATATATATTAATAAGAGTTAGAGTTAAAAATGAAAAATTTGTTAATAGTAGAGTCACCTACAAAAGTGAAATCAATACAAAAGTTTCTCGGGAATGATTATAAAGTTGTAGCATCTGTTGGTCATGTGAGAGATTTAATGTCTAGCTCAAGAAAAGGCATAGATGTAGAAAACAACTATTCTCCTGTTTGGAGTATATCAAAAGATAAGAAAGATATAATTAGCGATATAAAAAAATATTCAAAGGATGCGGAGACAGTATATTTTGCCACTGACCCTGACAGAGAGGGGGAAGCAATTTCAAAACATATATACGATATTTTGGATAAAGCTAAACTTCTAAAAGGGAAAAAAGCCTTTAGAGTTGCATTTAATGAAATTACTGAAAATGCAGTAATGACAGCATTAGAAAACCCAAGGCAGATATCAGAAAATCTCTGGAATGCATACTTAGCAAGAAGAACTCTAGACTATCTTATGGGTTATGATATAACAGAATTTTTATGGAAAAAAGTTAGCAGATTAGCAAGAGGCGGTAGAGTACAAAGCCCAGCATTGAGGCTCATAGTTGAAAAAGAAAATGAAATAAGTGCATTTAATCCTATTGAATACTGGATTAGCTCATTAGTTGCTTGCAGCAAAGATGACTGTATAGACTTAGATCTGATCTCCATAAATGGAGAAAAAATAAAGAAAGGTAATATTACCAGTATTCTAAATGAGAAAGACGCAAATATTATTAAAAGTGAATTAAATAAGTTTAAAGACATAACAATAGACTCTATCAAGACTTCTGAAAGAAAATTAAAGCCACGCGCACCATTTACTACAGCTTCTCTTCAACAAGCAGCATATTCGACACTGAGCTTTTCAGTTAAACAGACATCAGCAATTGCTCAAAGATTGTATCAAGGAATGGCATTAGGGGATAAAGAGCCAGTAGGCTTGATATCATATATGAGGACAGATTCTACAAATTTATCAGATGAATGTCTCAAAGATATATCTAATTATCTTGGCAAAAACCATAAAAAATATCAATCAAATGAAATTAGAAAATATTCAAAGAAAGTAAAAAATGCTCAAGAAGCGCATGAGGCAATAAGGCCAACATCTATCTCCAATACCCCAATGAAAGTTAAAAAATATCTTGAGGATGCAGACTTTAAGTTATATGAATTAATCTGGAAACGAACAGTAGCGTCTCAAATGATAGATGCCACCTATAAACAAGTAGGAATAGAATTTCTTTTAGGGAGCAAATTCTTGTATAAATACAGTGGTTCTTTTTTAAAAGATAATGGATTTAAAGAAATATATGATTTGTCTGAAAATGATGAAAAAGAAAAAATTAATAAAAGAATTTTAGATGATCTTAAAGAGGGTGATAAACTCACCATCAAAGAAATAAATGTTGATCAGAAATTTACTCAACCACCAGCAAGGTACAATCAAGCAAGCCTAATTCAAGCACTTGAAGAACTCGGCATTGGACGTCCATCTACTTATGTTACAATCATATCAAAAATACTTGAAAGCAACTATGTCGATCCTGAAGCCAGTAATTTCCAACCGACAGCATTAGCAAAAGTTGTTTGTGATACTCTCATTAAACATTTTAGTAATGATTTAGTTGATTATGATTTCACAGCAAAACTAGAAGACAATCTTGATAAAATTGCAAATGGTGATCAAGACCCAATGACCTGTATCAAGTCCACTTACGAACCATTCAGGGTAAATCTAGAAGATAAATTGGTTACTGTGGATATATCCGAAACAAGAGAATTAAAAAATCTTGGAATTCATCCTGAAACAGGTAGGCCTGTCACAGTAAGGCTCACGAAATATGGCCCAACTATTCAAATGGGGACAAAAGAAGATGAAGAAAAACCTAAATGGGCAGCACTTACATATGAACAGAAGAAAAATATTGATTCTATTACCATGGATGATGCTATTAGAATGTTTGGATTACCAGAAAAGATTGGGACTTTAAAGGATGATGATATTTTAATAAATATAGGTCCGTTCGGTCCATACTTGAAGTGTGGTAAAACCAATGTATCTGTTAGAGGCAGAGATATATTTACTATAGAAGAAAAAGAGGCTATCACTCTTATAGAAGAAAAAATTGAGGCAGATGCTAATGCGAATATTAATTTCTTTGAGGACTCGGGCATAAAGGTTTTAAATGGTAGATTTGGTCCATACATTACCAATGGAAAAGTGAATGCGAAAATTCCAAAAGATATAGAGCCTAAAGATTTAGACGAAGAGACATGTATTGAAATGATAAAGAATGCTCCAAAAAGGAAGTTTAGAAGGAAGTTTAGAGCTAAGAAAAAATGATAATTGGCTCTCCTGAGAATGCAATTAAACTACTTAATGATGGAGGTATCATAGGGTACCCAACTGAAGCAGTATTTGGCCTTGGCTGTGATCCTTGGAATGAAAAATCTGTAAATAGAATTTCAAATATTAAAAATCGTAAAAAAAATAAAACTTTTCTCTTGGTTGGATCTAACATTGATCAGCTAGCAAGTCTAATAGATGTCGATACCATATCTAAAGAAGCAAGGTCCAGTTGGCCTGGTCATGTAACATGGTTAATGCCTGCAAGAAATGATGCCCCATCTTGGTTAATAGACAAAGAAACAGGTCTCATAGGGATAAGAGTATCAGATCACCCAGTGATTAATGGAATATGCAATAAATTTCAAAACCCAATAATCTCAACTAGCGCAAATATAAGTGGAGACAAAAATATCAAAGACAAGAATATTTTTATATCTGAATTTAAGAATAAAGTAGACTATCTAGTAGAAGGTGATTTAGGTAATCAGGATAATCCAAGTATAATAATTAATATGATAACTAATAAAAATATAAGATAATGAAAAAGTCTGATGATTTTATAGAAATAGAAGTACTTTTTAAGAAATTGCATAAAGATATTATCAATGGCTTTCTTAGCCTAGATCAAAAAGCAAGTATCCAAAAAACAAAATGGAAGTATAAATCTGGAGGCGGAGGTTTAAGCTGTGAGCTTTCTGGTGGAAAGATAATAGAGAAAGGGATGGTTAATTTTTCTGCAATAGAGGGTCTTGTTCTGCCTAATAGTGCATTAGCTAAAAAAATAAAAGGAGATGTTAAAAATTTCTTAGCTACAGGTATTTCTATTGTGATTCATCCTGATAATCCTTTTGTGCCATGTTCACATTTTAATATCAGATATTTTGAAACAGATAATAAATCAAAAAACAACTGGTGGTTCGGGGGAGGTTTCGACCTTACTCCATATTTTGTATATCCAGAAGATATAAAATCATGGCACCAATCAGCCAAAACAGTATGCGATAAATATAAAAAAACTTTTTATAAAGATTTCAGTAAACAATGTGATGAATACTTTTACAATAAGCATAGAAACGAAAAAAGAGGAGTAGGAGGTTTATTCTTTGATAATCTCAATACACAGAACAAAAATTTTTATAAGGATTTTGTCCTAGATACAGGCATTACATATCTAAAGTCATATGAAAATATTATTAAAAAACGTACTAAGAAAAAGTATAGCAAAGAGCATAAAACCTTTCAGTTAATAAGACGTGGTAGATATGTAGAATTTAATTTACTTTACGATAGAGGAACTATCTTTGGTCTTCAGTCTGGCGGCAGAGCAGAATCAATTCTTATGTCAATGCCCCCTAGTGTCATATGGACAGGAAAAAGAGGTATTAAACTAAATAAATTTGAGAAAGATCTAAAAAAGTATTTATAAGAGTCCTAGGTCTTAAGCAAACTATCTAGAAGCTCAGAGTTTCTTATAATCTCATCATCTTTAAGATTAACTATTGCTGTTGTTAAACGAGAAACACAATTCATCTTTCCTGCATCGTTTTTTATATCAATATTCCAAACATGTACAGATCTACCAAGGCTCGCAACAGTAGTTTTTCCTGTAACATATCCACTAGATACAGGTCTTACATGATTTGCGTTTATTTCTAAGCCAACAGCTTTTTGTTTTCTCATATCTATGCACATGTTAGATGCAATACTTCCAAGAGCTTCTGCTAAAACGCATGATGCTCCTCCATGGAGGATGCCTCTTGATTGTCTAGTAAAATCTTCGACTGGCATTCTAGCCACTATATAATCTTCGCCTAGCTCGGTAAACTCAATACACAAATGTTTATTTAAATTGTTATTTCTAAGAGAAATTACGTGCTCTAAACTGAATTTTTCATGCCAAATAGCCATATAACCTCCATTGTTATAAATTGTAGATAGATTAATATAGCATCTTCTCTTAAAATAAAAAGTGTTAGACTAGTAAAATGAAAAAAAGTTTTCCAAATATAAGACTAAGAAGGCTAAGAAATAATAGCCCTATACGAAACCTAGTTAGGGAGAATGTCCTGTCATCGCATGATTTAATACAGCCTTTCTTCATAATAGAAGGAAATAATAAAACTGAAAAAATTAAATCAATGCCTGGTATTCACCGATTAAGTATAGACCTTGCAATTAAAGAAATAAAAGCATTACAAAAGCTCGGTATTCAAGGAGTAGCCTTATTTCCATGCATTCAAAAAAAATATAAAACTGATGATGGACATGAAGCGTTCAATGATGATGGTTTAATGCAAAGAGCAATCAGAAGTATCAAGAAAGCAGTAAAAGATATCGCAATTATAAGCGATGTAGCTTTGGATCCATATACGACTCATGGACAAGATGGGATTTTAAGTTCTAATAATAAAATTCTTAATGATGAAACTGTAGACATATTAGTTAAACAATCTCTAAGTCATGCTAATTGTGGAGTCGACATAATTGCCCCCTCAGATATGATGGATGGAAGAATAAAAGCTATTAGAAAATCTTTGGAAAAAAATAAATATGTTGATACAAAGATTTTATCTTACTCTGCAAAGTACTCATCGAATTATTATGGTCCTTTTAGAGATGCCGTGGGATCTGTCAAAAATCTTGGAAAATCTAATAAAGATACTTATCAAATGGATTTTTCTAATAAGAAAGATGCTATCCGCGAAGTAGAAATGGATATATCTGAAGGAGCTGACATAATTATGATCAAACCTGGTCTTCCTTATTTAGATATCGTCTCTAAGATAAATGATATGTTTAATGTTCCTATATTTATTTATCAAGTTAGTGGCGAGTATGCAATGATAAAAACAGCTTCAAAAAATAACTATCTAGATGAAAAGAAAGTAGTAATGGAAACTCTTGTTTGCATGAAAAGAGCTGGGGCAAATGCTATTATCACTTATCATGCAAAGGATGCATTACAATGGATGAAATAAAGAAATTTACAGTAATTGGAAATCCGATAGGTCATAGCTTATCACCAATGATACATAAAGAATTTGCCAAACAACAAGGGATAAATATCCAATATAAAATGATTGAGCCAGAATCTGAAGGTCATTTTGAAACACATACTCAAAGTTTTTTCTCTAAAAAAGGTTATGGTGCCAATATAACCATACCATTTAAAGAATTAGCATTTGATTTTGCAAATGACCATGATTCTTCTGCCATTGAATGTCAGTGTGCAAATACTTTGATCTCAGAAAATGGGAAGATCAAAGCTTACAACACAGATGGAGAAGGTTTTATTAAAGACTTAAGAAATAAAAATATCAATCTTATAGACAAAAAAGTGTTAGTTTTAGGCGCAGGAGGATCTGCAAGTAGTATCATAAACTCTCTAAGTAAAATTGATATTAGCCAAATTGATATCCTAAGCAGAACACAGCAGAGAGTTGACCGCTTAATCGACAAATATAAAGCCTCTTCTAATATTTCTATTTATAAAGAAAATTCTGAATATGACCTTATTGTCAATACTACCCCCGTTAGTATGAATAATAATGAAATAAAATTTCCCTCAAGTATTTTCAATAATTCTAGTATTAGCTATGATTTATTTTATTCTAAAACTACAACAAGTTTTCAAAATTGGTCAGAAAACAATAATGTTGCGAAATCTTATAATGGTATAGGGATGCTTATAGAACAAGCAGCATTGTCTTATAATATTTGGAATAATTATGAACCTAATACAAACACCCTAGAAAAAATCTTAGGTTTCTGATTTTAACAGATACTCATTTTTTAAATTAACATAGCTTTTGGCCGAATAAATTAAAAACTCTAATTCTTTATCTGATAGTTTTCTTAGTTTTTTTGCAGGACTACCAACATAAAGATAACCGCTTTCTAATATCTTTCCTGGGCCTACTAAAGAGCCAGCAGCAATCATGCATTCAGATTTTATTATTGCGCCGTCTAGAATAGTGCTTCCCATCCCTATTAAAACAGTATTTTCAACAGTGCAAGCATGAATAACAGCTGAATGCCCAACTGTTACATCATTTCCAATACTTAAAGGATACCCATTAACGCAAAACTTTCCTGCATGTGTAACATGTAATATGGATCCATCTTGAACATTAGTTCTTTCTCCAATAGTTATGCTATTAATATCTCCTCTTGCTACAGCTTGTGGCCATAATGCACTATCCTTACCCATGGTTACATCTCCTATTACGGTTGCTTGCTCGTCGATATAAGCACTATCATGGATAATTGGTTTTTTGTTCTTGAAGCTTCTAATCATTGTCTATTCCTTTTCATAAACTTAACATATATTATAGTCATAAAATCACATAGGAAGGATAATTAAATGAATGATAAATTTGGAATGAAAGTAGGAGAATCTTTGGTTGCGGGTGGGCCTGCTGGAACAGCAGCTGAACCAGAAGTAATAATTGGCGAACTAAATGGTCCATTTGGTACAGCTTTTGCAAACTTAATGGGTAATCAAACAAAAGGTCATTCTAAGGTTTTGGCTATCATGAATACTGATGTAATGGTTAAGCCAGCAACTCTGATGGTAAGCAAAGTTACTGTTAAAGAGAACAGATACACAAATATTTTAATGGGTACTGTCCAAGCTGCAATAGCAAATGGTGTCCTTGATTCTGTAAGAAATGGAGATATTCCTAAAGATAAAGCTAATGATTTAGGAGTAATTGTATCAGTTTGGCTAAACCCATCAGTATCAACCGATGATAAACTCGATCATAAAGTACTTTTTGATATTCATAGGAAAGCTACAAGCCAGGCAATACATAAAGCAATGAATGATGAGCCTGATATAGATTGGTTGCTCGAAAATCAAGAGTCTATAATACATAAATATTTTCAAATGGGCTTAGATGGAAAAATTTAAACTATACTTGCAATTAATGAGAGTAGACAAGCCCATTGGGTTCCTATTACTAATGTGGCCAGTGGTGTGGGCGTTTATGATTTCTACTGAAGGGAGTCCCAATATAATATATTTACTAATATTTGCAGTTGGGATTATAACGACGAGATCTGCTGGTTGCATCATTAATGACTATTTTGATCAAGACTTTGACATTAAAGTAGAGAGAACAAAAAATCGGGTTCTAGCATCTAAGAAAGTTACTAATCAGGAAGCTCTAATCTTGTTTGGGCTTCTGATTACAATCTGCTTTATATTACTATTAATGCTAGGGTTCAAAATTATACTGCTCACGATATTCTCCCTGATATTATTGATCATATATCCACTGACTAAAAGATACTTTAAAATACCTCAGCTAATTTTAGGTATGGCATTTGGGTCTAGCATCCCAATGGTATTTGTACTTGAAAAAGGCTCTATAGACTTAAACTGTATAATTTTATACATATTAACTATTATATGGGCGATCGTGTATGACACTTATTATGCAATGGCAGATAAAGATGACGATAAGAAAATTGGCATAAAGTCGTCAGCAATATTTTTTGGCGAAAAAGATATAAAATATTCGCTAAACTTACATTATGGCGTCACAGTAGGGTTTATTTTTTTAGGACTCATAAACTCATTTAGCCTGATTTACTATTTTTTTATACTAATATCGATTATGTGCATTATCTATCAGAACCTAATGGTTAGATCAAGAAAACCATATCAATGCATATCTGCATTCGAAAATAATAATATATTTGGATTAATAATTACTTTTGGTCTAATATTTAACTATATCTAAATAATATGAAAAACCTCGATATCAAAAATAACTGGACAGTGCTTGAATTGCAAAAATTATACGACTTACCGTTCAATGATTTGCTATGGAAATCACATGAACTTCATAGAAAGTATCATAATCCAAATGAAATTCAAATATCCACTCTTATGTCCATAAAAACAGGTGGTTGTCCCGAAGATTGCAAATACTGTTCTCAGAGTATTCGTTATGATACTGATATAAATTTAGAAAAAACATTGCCTTTGTCAGATATCATCAGTCAGGCTAAAGATGCAAAAGAAAGTGGGGCTACCAGATTCTGTATGGGAGCAGCATGGAGAAACTTAACCAAAAGTAATCTAGCCAAAGTTAAAGAGATGGTAAAAGAGGTTAAAAGTTTAGGTTTGGAGACATGTGTAACTCTTGGCATGCTGTCAGGAAATCAAGCTGAAGAATTAAAAAAAGCTGGATTAGATTACTATAATCATAATCTGGATACATCTGAAGAATATTATAAGAAAGTTGTTACTACTCGCACATATCAAGATCGACTAGATACACTCAAGCATGTTAGAGATGCAGGAGTCAAAGTGTGCAGCGGAGGTATTCTGGGGCTAGGAGAAGAAAACATAGATCGAATAAAGTTAATTCAAGTTTTGGCAAACCTAGAGGAACACCCCGAATCTGTACCAATAAATAGATTGGTAAAGGTTGAAGGTACACCATACTTTGATAATTTTGAAGTGGACGAATTTGATTTTGTACGCGTTATAGCTTTGGCAAGAATAGCAATGCCTAGGGCTTATGTCAGACTATCAGCAGGTAGAGATACAATGAATGATCAAATGCAAGCATTATGTTTTTTTGCTGGTGCTAATTCAGTTTTTTATGGTGAAGAATTATTAACTACAAAAAACTCAACGATTAATCATGATCGTAAACTACTAAAAAAATTAAAAATTAATACAATGAATAATTCAGACAATAATGAAATTAAATCAAAAAATATATCTAAAGAAAAAAAATTAAAAGATATACCTGTTGCTATTAATAATATCCTAAAACCACATGTATCATAAAGATAAGTGTCTGATTTTAAAAAAATAATATCGATTTTAAAGAAAGATAATAACTATAGAAAAAGAATATCTACTGAATCACCTCAAGATTCTTCTATAAAAGTTTCAGGTAAAATTCTTAATAACTTCTCTAGCAATAACTACTTAAACTTATCAAATAATAAACAACTTAGAACTAAGCTTAAAAATAATATAGATATATATGGGATTGGTTCCGGAGCCTCACCATTAATAAGTGGCTATAGTACTGCGCATAAAAATCTCGAAAATCGTATTACACAATTACTAGGATTTGAGTCTACATTAGTTACTAACTCTGGTTACTTAGCCAATGTTGGATTAATAAATGCCATTTCAGAGAGACAAATAACTATATTTCAAGATAAGGGAAACCATAGTTCTATCATAGAAAGCTCCAGGCTTTCAAAAACAAAACTAATAAGATACAAACATCTTAATTATAAAGATCTTGAACTGAAAATTAAGAAAGATAAATCGCCAATAAAGATTATTTATACAGATACTGTTTTTAGCATGACTGGAGAACAAGCAGATTTAGTCAAATTATCCTTAATTGCAAAACAAAATAAATCGTTATTATTTATTGACGATGCTCATGGTTTTGGAGTTTTAAGAGAAAATAAAAATTTATTTCCTAGTTCTATTAATGGTTTGAATCTAGATAAAATAAAAATTGATGCATATATCGGAACTTTTGGTAAAGCTGTTGGAACATTTGGGGCTTTTATTTGCGGATCTCAAGAATTAATAAATATTCTTATTCAAAAATCAAAACCTTATATTTACTCTACAGCTTTGCCTCCAGCTTTAGTACAAACTACCCTAGAAAGTATTAACATGATAATGGGAGATAAAAAAATTGTAGATAGTCTACATAACAATATTGCATACTTTAAAAAACTCACAAATGAATTAAAGATCAATATTAACAATTCAGATACTCCAATACAAACTATATCAATAGGTAACCCAAAAACAGTGATGGATATTTGTAACAAAGCAAAACAATCAAATATATTCATACAAGGGATAAGATATCCAACTGTGCCTAGAAATCAGGACCTTCTTAGAATTAATTTAACTAGCGGTCATAGCAAAAAACAAATACAATCATTAGTAGAATTTCTAAATAAACTTTAATAAGACAAAGGCTAGTAATTTATTATTATGAATATATTAACTAATAAAAATATACTACTTGGAATCACTGGCAGTATTGCGGCATATAAAGCTGCTGATATTGCTAGCAGATTAACTAAGGAAGGCTGTAATGTTAAAGTTGTGATGACAAAAAGCTCCGAGCTTTTTATAACTGAAACAACTTTAGAATCCTTATCTGGAAATAAGGTTATTTCTGAAGACACAAATTCAAGTGCTCTAAGTAATTTTGCACATCTTGACATAGCGAAATGGGCAGATATTATCTTAGTGGCTCCATGCACAGCAAACTTTATGAATAAACTTGCAAATGGTCATGGTGATGGTTTGTTATCTACGATATGTTTGGCATATACGAAATCATTATTTATTGCACCCGCAATGAACCCCGACATGTGGAACAATAAAGTTACTCAAGCAAGTATTAAAAAGCTTGATGATGCAGAGATAAATATTATAGGACCAAATTATGGAAGCCATGCATGTGGTGATATAGGTTATGGAAGAATGACTCATCCTGAAGAAATAATAGAAAGAATTAAAGATCAAAGCAAAACATCACAGTTATCTGGGTGTAAAATTTTAATCACTGCTGGTCCAACAAGAGAACCAATAGATCCGGTAAGATTTATGAGCAATTACAGTTCAGGAAAAATGGGCTATGCAATAGCTATGGCTGCGAAAGCAAAAGGGGCGTATGTAGAACTTATATCAGGACCAGTAGCGCTAAATTTGATTCCCGATATAAAGACAACATATGTAGAGACATCATCAGAAATGTATGAAGCTGTTAAAGAGAAAGTGGCTGAATATGATATGTTTATTTCGACTGCTGCAATTGCTGACTATAAACCAGCAAATTATTCAGATACAAAATATAAAAAAAATGAAAATAATATAAATATTGAGTTTACAAGGGGCATAGATATATTAGAAACTATATCTAATAAACATAAAAATCTTTTTACAATAGGTTTTGCAGCTGAGACTAATAGTTTAAATAAAAATGCGAAGGAAAAACTAAAGAAAAAGAACCTTGATATAATAGTAGGAAACATTGCGAATCATCAATTAAAGCTAGGCTTTGAATCAGATTATAATGAAGTAATAATTTTTTCTAATACAAATTCAAAAAAGTTTGACCACGATAAAAAATCAAATATAGCAAATAGTATTTTAGATTTCATTTCAGAAGAATATTCAAAAAAGTTAAATCTAGTTAAGAAAAATGCTAAATAAAGTAAAAATTAAAATATTAGATAAAAAAATCAAATGTCTCCCTGACTTTTCTACTGCTGGTTCAGCAGGTCTTGATTTAAGAGCATCACTAAATGATACTCTTTGTATACATCCTAATAAAACTCACTTAATACCAACAGGTATAGCTATTTTTATAGATGATAATTCCCATGCGGCTTTAATATTGCCCAGATCAGGGTTGGGTCACAAACATGGTATAGTTTTAGGCAATTTAGTAGGGTTGATTGATTCAGACTATCAAGGGCAGCTTTTTGTATCATGCTGGAACAGGAGTGATTCTGAATTTACAATTAATCCATATGATAGAATTGCTCAATTATTATTTATTACAGTTGATAAGCCAAAGTTTGAAGTGGTACAGGACTTTGATCAAACAGAGAGGGGCGAAAATGGTTTTGGCTCTTCAGGAAAGACATAAAGTTGAATATTTCAAAAGATATATTTAGAGCTTATGATATACGCGGTCAATATCCGGAAGAAATAAATGAAGAACTATATAATATGCTTGGAAAAGCAATAGGGACAAAAATACTACAAAAATCAAAATCTAAGAAAGTTAGCGTATGCATGGACGGAAGATTATCTGGTGAAACTTTAAAGAAGAGCTTGATTAATGGAATAATTTCAACTGGCGTTGATGTAATAGATATAGGTATGCTCCCAACTCCTCTCTTATATTTTTCACTATATAATCTAAATATTGATAATGGGTTAATGATTACCGGTAGTCATAATCCGAAAGATTATAATGGAATAAAGATGGTCATCAATAACATGACCCTTTTTGATGAACATATAATGGAACTCTATGACTTAATAATGTCTGGAGACTTTCAATATACTGATTCCCAAGGATCTATTATTTATAATAATAATATTATTGAAGAGTACATTATCAAAATAAAATCAGCTATACATATAAATTTTCCTTTTAAAGTTTCCATTGACTGCGGTAATGGGGTGACAGGTTCAATTGCCAAAAAGATATTTTCTGCTTTTAAAGTTGACACATATATAATAAACGAAAATGTTGATGGAAATTTTCCAAATCATCCTCCGGATACTTCTAACGAAAAAAATTTAATACAACTAAAAAGAGAAATAAAAAAGAATGGATCCAGTATTGGATTTGCTTATGATGGAGATGGAGATAGAATAATTGTAGTAAAAAGTAATGGAGATATAGTTTGGCCTGATCAACTATTGATATTATTTAGTAGAAATATTTTGAAGAATAATAAAAATGCTAAAATTGTTTATGATATTAAGTGTACAAAATTTCTCGAGGAAGAGATTATAAAGAATAATGGCAAGCCTATACTTTCAAGGACAGGACATTCTTTCATAAAGAAAGCAATGATTAAAGAAAAAGCAATGCTGGGCGGAGAAATGAGTGGGCATATATTCTTTGCAGATAAATGGGATGGTTTTGATGATGGAATATATGCATCAATCCGCTTACTAGAAATACTGTCCGATAATGAAAACTATGAGGAAATACTCAATGATCTTCCATTATCTGTAACGACACCTGAGATTAATATACCATTTTCTGGAAATAATCATTTTACTTTCATGAGATTATTTGCAAAACTAACGAAATTCGATGATGCTAGTGTTATTGATATTGATGGATTAAAAATAATATACCCCGATGGTTGGGCATTAATACGATGTTCTAACACCTCATCTAGCTTAGTATTAAGGTTTGAGGCGGATAGTAAAAGTAATTTGGATAGAATACAAAGTATAATAAAAATGAATATGCTGGTGATAGATAAAAGTATAAAAATACCTTTTTGAGTGAGTATGAAAAAAGAAGAAGTAATATATAGAAGTGATAACAAAAATACGCCTACTATAGCAAAAATATTAATTGAGGCTCTACCTTATATCCAACAACTCTCGGGTAAAGTGGTAGTAATCAAATTTGGTGGGCACGCTATGACTGATGAGACTCTTAAAAATAATTTTGCAAGAGATGTGGTCTTATTGAAACAAGTAGGCTTACATCCAGTAATTGTCCATGGTGGTGGACCACAAATCACTTCTTATTTAAAAAAACTTGGAATAGAATCTAAGTTTGCTAATGGAATGAGAATAACTGATCTTGAATCTATTCATATAATTGAAATGGTCTTAGGCGGTCTCATAAATAAAGAAATTGTTAGTTGTATATCATCTCATGGAGGAAAAGCTGTAGGTTTATCTGGAAAAGATGGTGGTCTAATTAGAGCAAAAAAAGTTATAGGTGTAGGTGAATTTAAAAATGTTGATTTCAAGAATACTGGCATGGTACAGAGCATTGATCCTGAAGTAGTTAGTTTACTTGATGGCTCTCCATTCATACCTGTAATTGCACCTATAGGAATAGGTGATGACGGTACTACTTATAATATTAATGCTGACTTGGTTGCAGGAAAAATTGCTTATATATTACAAGCACGTAAATACTTAATGCTCACAAATACAAGCGGTCTCTTAGACATTGATAATAATCTAATAAAGTCAATTAATGCATCAAAAGTTAAAGAGCTAATCAAAAATGGCACAATTTCTGATGGGATGCTCCCTAAAGTAGAATCTGCATTAGAGGCAGTTGCCTCTGGTGTTGAGCATGTTCAAATAATTGATGGTACAGTTGATCATGCTGTATTATTAGAATTATTCACTGATGCTGGGATAGGGACAATGATTAGAAGGCTATAATTTGTTTGAACAGATCTGTTTATTCATAATATCTCTTATTTCAAATATTTTTTCTGCATTTTCCGGCGGAGGAGCAGGCGTGATCCAATTGCCTGCAATATTATTGTTATTCAATATCTCTTTTATTAAAGCGCTAACAGTTCACAAAATAGCTACTGTTGCGTTAGGTATAGGTGCAACAAGTAAGTTTTCTAAGATCATCAGTTTTGACAAAGGGTTAATAATAAAATTATTAATAGTAGGTTTGCCAGGAGTATTCATGGGAGCTCAACTTATATCTTATGTCAATGATCAACTAGCAAGACTAATGCTAGGAATATTAATTATCTCTATCAGTCTATATTCATATATAAAAAATAACTATGGAGAAAAAGAATATACCTATGCAAGCACAATAATAAATAATCTTGGAGGCTATATATTAATATTCTTAACAGGATTATTGAATGGGTCATTATCTGCTGGCACAGGATTAATTTTTACTATTATATTAATTTCTTGGTATGGAATGGACTATAAAAAAGCTATTGCATATACATTAATAATAGTAGGAATATTCTTCAATGCTCTAGGCGCAGCAACTTTAGGCTTATTAGCAGAAATTGAGTGGTTACTTCTACCTGCATTATTTTTTGGATCTTTAATAGGTGGCTATATGGGTGCAAGAATATCATTGTCTAAGAGTAATCGAACAATTAGAATAACATACCAAATCATAACCATAACAGTAGGATTTAGTTTAATTTTATAAACTATCTTTTATAGAGTTCCATATACTCCGTCATTAATTTTAACTCAGTAGACATCATCTTGTTATTTTTGAGAAAATCAATAATGTCATCAAGAGTAATGATTGAATAGACCTGTATTTTATATTTTTCTGAAATCTCAATAGAAGCTCTTTTATCTATTCCAAGCTCCATCCTGTCAAAAGCAACTACAATAGAGGATGGTTTTGCACCATTAACAGATAAAAGATCTATTGATTCAATTATAGACTTACCTGATGAGATAACATCATCCACAATGAGTGCTCTTCCTTTTGGCGCAGACCCTACAAATATACCTGCCTCCCCATGAGTCTTTGCTTCCTTTCTATTAAAACAAAATGGTTTATTTGTGCTATGAGAGTTATATAAACTATTACTGATAGATGTGGCAAGAGTAATTCCCTTATAAGCAGGTCCAAAGATAAAATCATAGTCAATGCTATTCTTTACCAAAAAACTTGAATAGAAATCTGCTAAGCTGACAAGTAGCTTACCAGTATTACATAAGCCAGTATTGAAGAAATAAGGACTTTCTCTTCCAGAATTAAGAGAAAAATTACCAAAACGAAGTATTTGATGCTCTAATGTGAATTCTATAAATTGTTTTTTAAGATCATTCATAAACATTGTGAGTATTTCTTATATATTTTAACATAGTGTAAATAAAGAATATGAAAGTTTTAACATTAAATGTGTGTGGAATCAGGGCAAGTCAAAAAAAAGGTTTGTTTAATTGGCTCAAAAAGATTAAGCCTGATTTAATTTGTCTTCAAGAAGTTAGAGCTTTAGAAGATCAAATAAGTTCAGATGATTTTAAAATTAATGGGTATAACAGATATATGTCGGTTGCTGAAAAAAAAGGGTATAGCGGAGTTTGTATTTATACGAAAGAAACTCCTAAGAGCATTAATGTCAGTTTTGGATCTAAAATTTTTACAAAGGAAGGAAGGTTTATAGAATTAGAACTAAAAAAAATAAATGTTATCTCTGTATATTTTCCATCAGGCTCATCAAGTGAAATAAGACAAGATATGAAATATCAATTCATGTCTAAATTCGAGTCATATTTAAAAAAAATACAAAAAAAGAATAAAACAATATTAATTTGTGGTGATTGGAATATAGCACATAAAGAAATAGATATTAAAAATTGGAAAGCGAACCAAAAAAATTCTGGTTTTCTTCCGGAAGAAAGAAAATGGATTGATAGAATAATTAATCACTATGGATATATAGATGCATTTAGAAATATAAACAAAGATCCTCATAATTATACATGGTGGTCAAACAGGGGCAGAGCTTGGGATAATAATGTTGGATGGAGAATTGATTATCAAATGTTGTCATCTACTAAAAATATAAAGGTTCTAGCAGCTAATATTTATAAAAAAGAAAGATTCTCCGATCACAGCCCATTAATAATAGATTATGATATATAACATGATAAATAATATTTCATCATACCTAGAAAGAAAAATGTTAATCACGCTATCCATGGGTTTTGTATCCGGAGTTCCATTGTTATTGACAATTACTTTATTGCAAGCATGGTTGACAGATGAAGGTATATCAAAATCTACTATCGGCTTATTTGCTTTAGTAGGGCTCCCTTATTCTCTAAAATTTATTTGGGCACCAATATTTGATTATTTTACTATATCAAAATTAGGTCGTAGACGTGGCTGGTTATTAGCAACTCAAATCTTATTAATAATATCAATAATTACATTGGGAATGGGTAATCCTGCCTTGGATGCATGGAATGTTGCATTGCTGGCTACCCTCGTAGCTATATCATCTGCATCACAAGATATTGTAATAGATGCTTATAGAAGAGAATCTCTAACAGATGAAGAACAGACAATTGGCGCATCTGCTTATGTGCTAGGTTATAGAATAGGGGCCTTAGCTGCTGGAGCAGGAGGGTTAATTTTAGCTGATTACATGTCCTATCAAATGGTGTATGCAATTATGTCAGTAATAATGCTATATGGAGTTTTCATAACTATTGTAGCCGATGAGCCTAAACATAATGATGAACCATCTAATTTCACAGAATCTGTAATTGGGCCATTCACGGAATTTTTTGGACGGCATGTTTCAACAAATAATATAGCTACAGATAGATTAAAATACTTAACCCCTATCCTTATATTGCTCTTTATTCTTTTATATAAAATTGGAGACACTATGGCTCATTCCCTAAGCACAAATTTTTATTTAGAAACTGGATTTACAAAAACAGAAATAGGATCAGTTGTTAAATTTTTTGGATTATTTGCAACATTGGTAGGGGCATTTATTGGAGGCCTATTATCGTTAAAGATAGGTTTATACAGATCGTTGATAATATTTGGAATATTTCAGGCAATAGCAACACTTGGTTTCACTGTCCTTGCCGCAGTGGGTGACAATATTTACCTACTTATGATCGTTGTTTCCTTAGAAAATCTAGCTGCAGGTATGGGTTATACGGCATATCTGGCATTTATAGCCAATATGACAAACAAAGGTTTTACTGCCACACAATTTGCACTGATGACCGCTTTAATGTCTTTGCCAAGAACCCTTTTTTCTTCATATTCTGGATTTCTTGTTGAAATGCTTGACTGGGAACTATATTTTATTTTCTGTTCATTAATAGCTTTTCCTGCTCTAATTATACTTATGAAATTGAATAGGAGAATGTCTATATGAGAACATTTAATACTGCGGATATATGTGATGAGAATGATGATGTTCAAATTGCTGAACCTATTTTTAAGTCATTTGGTGAAAATAAAAAATTTCATGGCAGAATAAGGACAGTTACAGCAATAGAAGACAACTCTTATGTAAAAAAACTCATAGAAGAAAAAGTTGATGGGGACGTGATGGTAATAGATGGGAAAGGTTCCACAAAATGCGCACTACTTGGTGATAACTTAGCAATGAAAGCTTTTGAGAATGGATGGCAAGGGTTTGTAATAAATGGCTGTATAAGAGACTCCGACATCATTAATAAAATTTCAATAGGCATCAAAGCCATAAATACTGTTCCAATAAAAAGTGTTAAAAATAATATTGGCGATTATAGTAAAAACTTAAATTTTGCTAGTGTAGATTTTAAAGAAGGAGAGTATATTTACTCAGACTCTGACGGAATTATAGTTTTAGAGAAACCATTAATAAATGATACCGAAGATATCAATGAGGGTTTGGTTCCATTTAAAATAATAACATTTACAAAATTTTATTAAAATGCATAACACAGTAATAGAGATACAAGATATATCGTTATCAAGAAATGATAATAATATTTTAGATAATATATCATTTAAAATAGAACGCTCTAAAGCATTAAATCTCTATGGTTTAAATGGATCTGGGAAGACATCCCTGCTAAACATTATTGCAGGTATTACAGAACCAACGTCTGGTTATATAAATAATATAAGTGGTGATGAAAATATTTTTCACAAGATAGTTTATATTGGTCATAAATATGGAATAAAAGGAAATTTAACCGTTAAAGAAAATTTGTCATATTCACTCCATGATAATAACCAAAATAATGATGCGCTAATTAGCAATGCTCTAGATATTTATAAAATGACTGATCTAAAAAATAGACTAACAAAGAATTTATCACATGGTCAGCAAAAGAAAGTTTCACTGATGAAGACATTAATTTTAGATTCACTGCTATGGATAATAGATGAGCCATACAGTGCTTTAGACAATAAATCTATAGAAATTTTTAACACTACTGTAAAAAAATTTCTTGATAATGGCGGGTCTTTATTGATGACTAGCCATAGTGAATTGAAAAACTCATTATTTGCCCTAGACAACTATAGAATAAAACAATGACTAGAGTATTCAATATTATAAGCAAAGAGTTTTTACTAGCATCAAGATCTGGATATGAGATTTTCCTACCAATAGTATATTTACTAATAATAATGATGTTTTTTAACATATCCATTAGCTATGTAGAGAAAGATATTATGTTGGAGTTATTACCTTTAATGACTTGGATATCATGTCTCTTAATATGTATATTAAATCTAGAAAATATATTTAAAGAGGACTATGATGATGGGACATTAGAAATGTTTCTTATGAAAAAAGAAGGTATAGAGCTTGATATAATGATTAAAATTTTATCTCATTGGCTTCTATCAAATCTACCAATTGTAATAGTCGCTCCTTTGGTAGCTATTGCCTTGGGATTAGACTTTGGGACAACATCAACATTATTCATAACCTTGCTTATTGGAACACCTACAATGAGTCTGATAGGATCAATTGCTGCCGCATTAACTATAAGCCTTAAGAAGAATAAAATACTAGTATCTATAATAGTACTTCCTCTCTATGTACCAATATTAATATTTGGCACCAGTGCTGTAAATAATTCATTCTTTAAAATAAACTATGATACTGAAATAACTTTAATGATTTTCTTATTTTTTATTTTTTTATTGCTTACACCATTAGCATGTAGCAAAGCTTTAAAGATTAGTTTAGATTGACTTAACCCAGATGGTGTTTTTTTCACGTTCTAAAAGAGTATTTCGTGTAGTTAGTAGCACAGCCAAAACAAAGTAGGCTGTAAACCCAATTGTTGTATATATTAATGGATATAACATCTCTGCAGATATCGATGGAGAACTGAACTTCATTACCGATGGGCCTTGATGTAGGGTGTTCCACCATTCAACTGAGAAATGTATAATTGGGATATTAACAAAACCAACAATAGCAAGTATATTTGCTGCCTTAGCTCCTTTTCGATAATCATCATAAGAGTGATATAGAAATATAATAGATAGATATATAAAAAATAATATGAGTTCAGATGTTAATCTCGCATCCCATACCCACCATGTGCCCCACATAGGTTTTCCCCAAATAGCTCCAGTTATGAGAGTAAGAAAAGTAAACATTGCCCCAATTTTTGCAGATGAGATAGATAAGATTTCGAAGACTTTTATTTTCCATATGATAGAGATTACTGAGCATAGAAAAACAGAAGTATAAGCAAATAAAGATAACCATGCACTTGGTACATGAACATACATAATTCTAAATGCCTCTCCTTGTTGATAATCAGTTGGCGCTTTAAATAATCCTAAATATAACCCATAAGTAATGAATAATAATGTGAAAATGAATGCCCACGGGATTAAAGAAGTTGCAAAATAATAAAACTTCTTAGGCGATATTTTTTCGAATAATAATTTAAACATAGTAAATGATTTGTAATTCATGATATCATAAATAAAATTTAAAACTAATGAAAGAAGCTCCAAAGAAAGAACCCCTGAAAAACTATGAGTCATCTCTGACCACATGGAATAAAGGTAAATTAGGTAAATATCAAATTTTAAGAAAGATTAACAAAGAAGCATATCAGCGTACTACAAAAAAAATTAAAGAATAGTACTGATAATAGGCTCCCAGTCAAAATCAGGATCAGCTATCACAAAGAATTCCTTATTAATAAACGTCCTATTTTTATTATAAAGAAGTGGCCTCATAAACTTATCTACGACAATACCTCCGGCCTCTTCAACCAATGCCTGGCCAGCTGCTGTATCCCACTCATGCGTAGGCCCGAGCCTGGGATAGAAGCATCCTTCGCCAGATGCGATATTACCAAATTTTAAAGCACTAGATTGTTTGATAAACTCATAATTAAGGATATTCTTCGACAACACCTCGAGCACGCTTTCTCTTATAGATGTACTAGTAAAAATTTTATTAATTTTACTTTTAGACATCTTTGAAGTGAATATCTTTTTAGGGCTAGAATTTTCTTTTATCAGAAAAGCACCATGATTCTTAAAAGAATAATAAAAATCTTTTGTAATAGGCGAATAAATAATACCTAGGATAGGACGAGATTTAGATATAAGAGATATACATATGCAAAAATTATCCCCATTATTAATATAATTATTAGTTCCATCAAGAGGGTCAATCAACCAAAAATAATCATATGATAATGTGTCATCATAATCTTCTTCAGACACTATTAATATTTCAGGGGTCAATTTTTTGAGACCATCAGTTATAATTAGACTTGATTCCATATCTACTTGAGTGACTGGAGTCGAATTAGATTTAGTAGAATATTTAATATTAGTTTTATGATACTTAATTTGAAGTTCACCTGTTATTTTGCAAATATCATGCAATGATGGCAAAATGTTCAAAAATTCTTTATGAGTTATTATCATTTGTAATCTGATTATAAATATAAAGTGAGGCTAATGCACGAGAATCAATATTATTACTTTCAAGTAATAGATTGCTTAAATTATTTTTATTATATTTTATTACCTCAAGATCTTCAGGCTCATCACCATTAAGTTTAGAAGGGACTAAGTTTTCAGCAAGAATAATGTATGTCTTATGATCCATATAACCAGGAGCTAAATTCAGAGAAAATATCTGTCTGATTTTATTTGCCTTATACCCAATTTCTTCTTGAAGCTCGCGATTAGCAGCAACCAGTATGGACTCTCCATCGTCAATCTTTCCCTTTGGGAAAGTAAGCGAATAATTATTAATTGCAGCTGCATATTCCCTAATAAATAAAAAATTGTCACCTAATATAGGTATAATCATCACAGCACCACTACCAGTACCCGATATTACTTCATATTCTCTGATAGCTTGATTATCAAACTCTATATCTAGTTTATTTATCTTAAATAGCTTAGTGGTGATAATTGTTGATTTATTTTTTATGATAGGCATTATGAGAAATGTGCTTATGTTTGCTCAAATAATGATACAGTAATTATTATGGAATTGAAAGATAACAAATATTTCCTAATAGACCTTGATGGAGTCATATTAGATACAAAATACGATAATTATTTTTGGCAAGAATATGTACCTAAAATTTATGCAGAATTAAATGGTATACCGATTGCAGATGCGATAAATGTCACACATACTCTATTTAATTATAAAAAAAAGACGAAAGACTGGTATGACATTATGTATTGGAGCAATATGCTTGGAATAGACATAGCTAAAGAAAAAGAAAGAAAAGATAACATGGATAAAATATCGCTTAATGAGGGTTCGCTAGAAATTCTTGAATTACTTAAACGTCAAGGTAAAAAAGTTTTTTTAATAACTAATGCTCACCGGAATACACTAAATATTAAATTGAAAAGATTTGATATTTCTAAGCACTTTGATGAAATAATATGTTCACATGAATTAGGATACATTAAAGAAGACATACAATTCTGGCATATTCTTAGAGTTAAATTAAAATTAAATTATAAATATTCAGTACTAGTTGAGGACACTTTTGATAATATCAACTCAGCTTATCATGCAGGCCTTAAGAACTTTGTATACATTTCACAAAAGAAGAATTTTAATAATCCTATTTCACCATTAGTATTAAGCTCATTTAACAAACTTTCCTCTAGCATTTAAGTATGATATTTTCTCAAATTCTATCGTGTCAGGAAATATCTCATTAAGATAAATATTTTTATTATGATAACTATATTTTGATATTCTATGTATCATATTATGAACTTTTCTATACATAGTATCTTTCTTTTTGAACCGTTTGGTATTCAATATATAAGTGCCGAGAGATCTCTCTCCTAATATTTTTAAAAATCTCTCTTTCCCCGAAATATGTTTAATTAACATGAAGGTATATGCTTGAATTCCTGGATAATAGTTCGTAGATAATATTACTTTTCTATAAACACCAAAACCTTTAATGTTATATGGGAGATTATTTCTTATAGATTTATTAAAAAATTTACATTCTTGCTGTAAAACATTAACAGAAAAACCATGATTCTTTTTAGACATTAGTCTATTGGTTAATGAGTTCTGATCTATTATACTAAGCTTGGTTTTTACACTTAAACCAGATAGTTTTTTTTCATTTTTCCATTTAGCTAAATAGTGATTTGACATATTTTATAGTTGAATCGTATCTGTCGAGTCCTTTCCCCATCTTTTAATAAGTTTATTTTTATTTTTTTTATCAATCTTGTCTATATAATTCATTGAGTCTCTCACAAGGTCATAATTATGCAATGCATCTTCTGGTGTTGCTAGCTTAAAATTATGATTAGCTCCTGACTGTTTATAGCCTAAATAATCACCAGAGCCTCTGAGCTTAAGATCTTCTTCTGCAATGTTAAACCCGCTAGAGTATAAAGTTAAAGCTTTTAACCTTTCTAGGGCCTGATTACTTGTATCGTTTTTGCATACCAGATAACAAAAACTTTGCTTACTACTTCTTCCAACTCTCCCTCTGAGCTGATGAAGCTGTGATAATCCAAACCTGTCTGGGTCCTCTATAACAATGCATGTGGCATTAGCAACATCCACGCCAACCTCTATCATCGTAGTGCATACGAGTATTTGTATTTTTCCAGAGATAAAGTTTTCCATAACTTTACTATTGTCTTTAGAATTTGCTCTTCCATGCAACATGCCTATTGATGTTGTTAAAAACCTATTTGATAATTTCTCATAAATTCCATTAACGTACTCACTTTCTATTGATTCTGTATAATCAATACATGAACAGACCCAATATACTTGTCCATTTTTATCAAGAATTTTTGAAATATCATCATAGAGGATAGAACGATCATCATGATTAATTATATGAGTTTTAATAATTTTTCTATTCTTTGGAGATTCATTTATAACCGTATAATCTAAACCTTCATATAAGACTAATGACAAAGACCTTGGAATTGGTGTAGCAGATAAATATAGTTCGTGAGGAGTATAAATGTTCTCAGATGATTTCTTGGTTAGAGATAATCTCTGGTTAATGCCAAACTTATGCTGCTCATCAACGATGATGAGACCAAGTTTTAAAAAATTGACATTTTCTTGAATTAAAGAATGAGTCCCAATTAATATATCAGTCTTACCAGACAAAGTAGATTCAATAATCCTAGATTTCTCACATGAAGATAAATTGTTTTTTAAACATTCTATTGTGACCGGATGTCCAGAAAACATTTTCTTAAAAGTGATGGTATGTTGATCAGCCAGAATTTCTGTTGGAACTAATAGAGCCGTTTGAAGATTCGAGAGTTTAGTATAATATGCAGCTATAAGCGCAATAACAGTTTTACCAGACCCAACATCTCCCTGCACAAGTCTTTTTGTAGGATGAGGTTTTAAAAAACTATTTTTAATCTCTAATATTGCTTTTTTTTGTGATTCCGTTAGAGCAAAGGGCAAGGATGAGATAAAGCTATCAAGAGCTGAGTCGCCTATGTTAAAATTATATGACTTGTTGGTCTCATATGTTTTTTTAGCTTCTAACAATAATAGCTTATAAGCTAATAGTTCTTCTATCACAAATCTTTGTCTACCTAATTCAAAATTAATGTTAGATTCATCATAATCATTAGATGATGGGAAATGACAGAATTTTAATGCGTCTATATGATTGGGGATTTTTAAACTATCCAAAATACTATCAGAGAATATATCCGAGGTATTTCTACTGCTAATATAGTCAAATGCATATTTAATAAATGTCCTAATTTTTTTTTGTGAGACCATTTTTTTAGTTTTGTAGTATGGCACGACATTTTCAATCTCTTTTTTAGAACTGATAATTTCAACTTCAGGATGAATCATCTCTGTTATTTTCCCCTTAATACGTATTATCCCTGAAAGACGTACTTTCATATCAACCTTAAGTCCTGAATAAATAACAATTTTGTGCAAAAACCTAATTTGTATTTTAGAATCGCCAAGATCCACTGTTAATATTAAATTAGGCTTATAACTCTTGGTTTGAAATACTTTGGTGATAATCCCAATGAATAAACAACTTTCACCATTCTCGACAGTGTTTACATCAGATAACTGGGTTTTATTGATTAGGAAGGTAGGGAGAAATAATATCAGGTCACTGATTCTAGTGATGCCAATTTTACTAAGCTGTACTCGAGTTGCTGGACCAATTCCGGGCAATCCTTCTAAATTTCTATCATCTAATCTTTTTGTTATAGCCATTTAAACTAATCATCAGAAAAAACAACTGCATCCATTTCTATCTCAACATCTTTCGGCAACCTGCTAACTTCAACAGCAGCTCTTGCAGGGAATGGCTTTTCCATAAAAAATGTTTCCATGATAGCGTTAACTTTTTGAAAGTTAGATAAATCTTTAAGATAAACATTTATTTTTACAATGTCAGTAAACCTACAACCAGCTTCTTCTATAATTGCCTTGAGGTTATTAAAAACCTGAACCGCTTGCTCATTAAAATCATCGGATACTATCTCCATAGTCTTTGGAATAAGTGGTATTTGGCCAGATACATAAATAAATTGACCAGCTTTAATAGCTTGGCTATAAGGCCCTAAAGCTGCTGGTGCATTCTTTGTTGCTATGGATTGTAATTTTTTACTCATGGTTTCTTTCTAACATGTCCTGATTCTGCGAGCTTCTCCAAATAATCATGCCAGTATGGTTTATAATTTATAGATAAATCATATAAATACTCCCACGAAAAAAGTCCCGTGCTGTGACCATCGTCAAATATGATTTTAACAGCATAATTTCCTACTGGCTCAATTGCATCAATCCCTACATTTTCTTTTCCTTTTTGTAGAACAGCTTGACCAGGACCATGTCCTTTGACTTCGGCAGAAGGAGAAAAACATCTAAGATATTCTGTTGTTAAATCAGCACTTACCCCGTCTTCAAAGCTTAAGGCTACCGTGTTAGTTTTTTTAATATATCTAATTTCTGTTGGTTTTATCATAAGCTAAGTATATATTTTTATTGGTATTATTTCACTGCCTATTATGTAAGAAACTAGTCTTTGCTCTCTTTTGCCCGCGGGTGTGCCTTGATGTAAATGCTTTTTAGATGTTCAAAATCTACATTAGTATATATTTGTGTTGTGCTGATATCTTCATGGCCCAAGAACTCTTGAACTGCTCTTAAGTCACCTGAAGACTCTAGCAAGTGAGTAGCACATGAATGCCTTAATGTATGTGGGCTAATTTTACAATTTAACCCTAAAGACTTACACCAGTAATCAAGTCTAATCTGAACAGATCTATTTGATAATCTATTACCGAATTTATTTAGGAAAAGTGCTTCTTCATTATCTTTTACATGCTTAGAACGCATTAAAGTCCACTTATTTAAAGCTTGAATTGCTTTCATGCCCATTGGTAAATATCTCTGCTTGCCACCTTTACCAATTACAGAAAGCATTCTATCTTTCGGGCTTACTGAATCTGCATTAAGAGATGTAATCTCACTAAGCCTCAAGCCGGAACTATACATTAACTCTATCATAGCCTTGTCGCGTATAGATGCAAAAGATGAAGAGGGAATGCTACACAACAAATCTACCTGCTCAATAGATAATATATATGGTAGTTTTTGCAATTTTTTAGGGACAATTATTTTTTTTGACGGATTAATTTTAATCATTTTTTTTCTAATCATATAATTAAAAAAAGAACGGATTGATGATGTTTTTCTAGCAAGAGAAGTCGCAATCAACCCTGATCTATTTAATTTATTTATGTAGTTCTGAATATGATCGCTAGTAATTTGAGAAACCATCTCAATATTTATGACTTTGAGGTATGTAATAAATTTAATTAAATCAAGACTATAGTTCTTTAATGTTGCACTGCTATATTGTTTCTCATATTTAAGATAAACAAGAAAATCTTGAACTTTATCGGCAATGTCAGTCATTCCAAATGCCATCATATTCAAATACACTTGGTCCACAAAGTATTAATTCTGGCTCGCCGAGACTATTCGATGCATTATGTTCTACATACAGTTCGCCGCCTTCCTGTCTAATTTTTACGCCATTAATATTTTTTAATCCATACTGTGGTAAAGAAATATAACGTAGTACAAATGCTCCTGTTGCAGTTGCCCCACTACCACAAGACTTTGTCCATCCAGCCCCTCTTTCATTTACACGCAATTCTAAAACAGTTTTTGTTTCTTCTAAAAATTCATCTAAATTTAAAATAAAAGATATGTTGACACCTTCTTCATATAGTGAATTAAGGCAATTAGAAATTTTATCTTTATAGATAAATGAGTCTTCAGAAAAAACAATACAGTGCGGGTTTCCAACAGATAAATATGCATACAAGAAAGACCAAGAGGATTCATCATCATTTACCGTTACTTTATAAAAAAAATTATCTCTCGTAATTTTATTGCATGATCCTGAGGCAGGAATATCCTCGATAAAGGTTGCATAGCCCATATTAACTTGTATCTTGTTTTGACTAATATAAGTTGCATGATAAGGAATAAGGTTGACGTATATTGTGCATGATATGAAACGATACTCTCTATTAAGAAACAACATTATTGCCCTCAAACCATTTCCACATTGCTCAGCAGATGAGCCATCTTGATTAAATATTTTACAACCAATATGATTCTTGTCTTTAACGTCCAATATTAAAAGTTGATCACATCCTATTGTTTTACGAGCACAAATGCTCTTTATCTGTGTATTACTGAATTGATAATCTAAAACTGTATTATCAATGATAATGAAATCATTTCCCTGACTATTCATTTTTGTAAAAGGGACTTGCATCGTATTTTCTCAATTACTATTTATAAATGTTTGATCTCATTTTCCAAAATTTGGTCTATTGAGTCCCTTTCTCTAATTTTTTTTATGGTAACACCATCTTTTTCTATAAGATACTCAGCAGATTTTGATCTAGTATTGTAATTTGAGGAGAGCGTAAAACCATACGCGCCTACGCTCTCAACAGCTATGTAATCACCCCTTGTGACGGATAGATGTCTATTTTTTCCTAAAAAATCTGCCGTCTCGCATACAGGGCCAACCACGTCACATAGCACTTTGCCGTCATTATTGCGCTTCACTTCTTTAATTTGGTGATAAGCATCATATAAAGGCGGCCTCAAAAGATCATTCATGCCTGCGTCTACTATAATAAATTCTTTTGATGTCGTTTTTTTTGTATTGAGTACTTTTGATATCAATAGTCCTGCCTCTCCTACGATAGAGCGTCCAGGCTCTATCAAAATGGTGACATCATAAGGCTGAAGTAATTTTATTATAGACGAAATAAATGTATTTTTATCAGGCTTAATCTCATTATGATATTTAATTCCTAACCCTCCTCCGATATCAATGTGGCTCAATATTATATTATTTTTTTGTAGCGTTTTTACAATAGATACTATTTTTAAGACTGATTCCTCAAAAGGTTTAACATCGGTAATTTGAGAGCCAATATGAAAATCTATACCTGTTATATTAACGCCATTCATGTTCGATGCTTTCTGATATATTTCTAAAATTTCAGACTGATCAATCCCAAATTTGTTGTCCTTCATACCAGTAGTAATGTATGGATGAGTGTCTACATCTATTGCTGGATTAATTCGTATTGAAATATTTGCCTTCTTACCTTCATCTAGAGCTATAGAATTAATTGTGTCAAGTTCATCATGAGATTCAACATTAAAACACATAATATCCTGAGATAGTGCAAACCTAATTTCTTCTTCAGTTTTCCCTACACCGGAAAATACAGTTTTTCTAGGATCCCCTCCAGCCTTAATAACTCGTGATAACTCTCCACCAGAAACAATATCAAAGCCAGATCCTAGTTTCGACAATAAAGATAAAACTGTTAGATTAGAGTTAGCTTTTACTGAGTAACAAATTAAATGTTGATTGTTACCAAAACTTTTTTGATATGCTAAAAAATTGTTTGAGATGATTGTTTCAGAATATAAGTAAAAAGGTGTTTGGCTTGTTGAAGCTAAGTCTAATATATTTATGTTATCAAAGAATAATATATCATCACTATATCTTGTGCTCATTTGCTAGCCTCAATAACTATTATCTGTTGTCTCTTGTTGTTCTATGGGGCTATCTAATTTTTCTTGGGGTACAGTCAAAGGTCCCTTGTTGCCACATGCTGATATAATAACTAATAAAGGAATAGCTAGCATGTGTAAAAGTATCTTGCTATGAACGTAGTTAATTTTCTCTAACATATGATACATTATAGTCATAATAATGGATTGCTACTAGGCTGATGATGAATTTATATAAGAACGATATTATAACAGTTGGGGATGAAAAGGATTCTAATTTAAATATTCTATGGTTTCATGGATATGGTTCGAATAATTGGTCCTTTGAGCCAATGATGAAGTCTATTAATATGATGATAGATGAAAGAGCATATATTGTTATGCCCAATGCGCCAAACATAGAGGGTAAAAATTCTTGGTACCCTTTGCCAACAAGAGATGAGCAAGGTAATCTACAAGAAGACTATAATGGGCTTAAAACATCCATAGAAAGCATTGATAGCCTTATTTCGTCATTATCATTAAATAAAGAAAAAAAATTTATAATTGGAGGTTTTTCACAAGGAGCTGCTCTATCCCTAAGCTTGCTGTTTAAATCAAAATATAAAATTGATGGGTGCATTGCTCTCTCTGGATATATGCCATGTGCGCTGGATTTTGATCAAGAAAATTTAGCTGGGGATAAAGTGTTTATAGCTCATGGCTTTGAAGATAAAGCAATTAGCTATCAGGACTATGAAAAAACACTTAATTTTTTAGAAACCAAAACAGCTATGATTACAAAGCACACAGGTGAATTCGGCCATACAATTACCCAAGAAGTGAGCAATAAATTAGTTGAATGGATTAGAACAATCTAATGAGCTCTTCGAAAAGAGCTCATTAATATTGGTTAATCCCTGTGTCTTTGAGCTGCTGCCATTGCTGTTTCACTACCATACTTCTCATTAATCTTTTCTACAGTTTCAAAATGATCTGCTCTTCTATGAGTTAGGCAATTACCAGTCTTGTCAACGCCCCAAAGCGCATATGCAATAAATGGCTTCAGATGATCAGGTGTTTGATCAAAATGAGGAATACCAAACCTAATAAGTAAGTTATTACGATCCGCCCCACTATCTTTCTGCTCTTTTATTATACGCTGAACTTCAACTTGTAGATCTTTTACGTCTTCTCCATTCCAAGTGCCAACGACACTTCCGTCTGGCAATATTATATCATCGCCTTGTGGTTTTGGGTGTTCTGCCATGATTGATTCTCCTTAATATCTTTATCTATTTATTATAGAGCAAAATATTTATTCTACTATAGTCTAAGTATAAATAATTTAATATTAGCTTACTTATTACAGGGGAATTTAGAAATATAAGCATTTCTTAGCGCAAGTCCAACTAAAGGTGCGCTTTTATACTTCATATAGAATCTATTATTATCTTGTATTTCTTGGCCAATAATCTTATTTAGCTGTTTTAAAGACAAGGTAAGGTCTCTAGGCTTACAAAAAATCTCAATTGAATGTTTTTGAAAAACATGTTCGTTTGCCCATTCAAGCCCGTTCTCAAGACCATATATGTATAGCTCATAAGCGTTAGGATCATTGTTATTATTATAGTCTTCTATTGTTGGTATCGCTGAAAAGACACTATTGCTACAAAGCAATAATGCTAAAAATAATTTATTTGTTCTCATTTAACGGACTCATGTTTTTTTAGCCTCGCTAGTATGGCATTAGCTTGTTTTGTAACAGACGAGGGTGATGTCTCTCCAATCCCAGTCCTTGACTTAATACATATCATCGGATCAAGAGCCTTATAAATATCTTTAGAAATTAGCGGTGAAAAATTTTTCAACTGATCAATGCTTAAATCAGTTAATTCTAAGTTATTTTTCTCACAATATTTGACAATGTCACCCACTACATGATGCGACAGTCTGAATGGCATTCCCTTTTTAGATAAATATTCAGCTAGATCTGTGGCTGTAGAAAAAAAACTGGCTGCCACTTCTTTGCCTTTTGCTTTATTGAGCTTCATTGTAGAAATTAATCTTGGCAACAGGCTTAAACAGCTCATTGTTATATCTATAGACTCCAATATTAAAGTTTTATCCTCTTGCATATCTCTGTTATATGTCAGCGGCAACCCCTTCATAAGAGTCAACAAACCAACTAATGATCCATACACAGAGCCAGCCTTCCCTCTGATAAGTTCTGGTACATCTGGGTTTTTCTTTTGGGGCATAATTGAAGAGCCAGTACAAAAACTTTCATCTAACTCTACTAGACCAAACTGTGGATTCATCCATAAAACAAGTTCTTCTGAAATTCTCGATAAATGCATCATAATCATGCTATTTGTATAAGCAAAATCACAAACATAATCTCTATCACTAACTGCATCCATAGAGTTTGTTGTAATGCCTTTAAACCCTAATTCTTTGGCAACCATTTTTCTATCAATTTTCAAGGAGGTACCTGAAAGAGCTGCTGAGCCTAATGGCATTTCATTTAAGATGTTTCTAGTATTTAGCAGCCTTTTTTCATCCCTGAACAACATCTCATTCCACGCAAGCAAATGGTGACCGAACGTAACTGGTTGGGCAACCTGCATATGTGTAAAGCCAGGAAATAAATCAGATGCATATTTTTTAGCCATGATTGCTAAAACATTTTGCGTCTCTCTAATCTTGTCAACATATAAGTCTATAAAATCTCTAAGATATAATCTCAGGTCAGTAGTTACTAGATCATTTCTAGATCTTCCTAGGTGTATTTTTTTTCCTAAGTCACCAATTAATGCAACCAAAGCATTCTCTATGTTCATATGAACATCTTCATATTCAATAGACCATGGTAGTTTATCTGACTCAGCTAATTTTTTAACAGATTTTAAGCCTTTAATTATAGTTTTTGCCTCTGATGTCTTGATATGACCACAGACTGACAGCATCTGGACATGAGCAATAGTCACACGAATATCAACCTCATATAATACGATATCAATGCTAAGGCTTTGACTAAAGTCTAAAACTTCCGAATCTATTTGCTTTGTGAATCTACTAGACCAAGTTACATTTTTCATTATATTGATTAATTTTTAATTACATTATTTATCAGTAAGTATAGTATAAATAAAAACAAAAAATTATAAATATGAAAAATATAATAAGAATAGCTACAAGAAATAGCCCGTTGGCCCTAGAACAAGCAAAGATGGTAAGCACTATGCTATCAAAGGAAAATGAGGTAAAAATAATCTCAATGACATCGAGTGGGGACAAGGTAACTCCAAAAGAATTTAAAATCCATGGGGGTAAGGGGTTATTTCTTAAAGAACTAGAAGAGTCATTGCTGCACGGAGATACTGATATTGCTGTTCATTCATTAAAAGATGTACCAGCAGATTTAGAAAAAAGATTTTCTATAATGACTGTCTCAACACGAGAGAATCCATGTGACGCATTTATATCTAAGAAATATAAGAGACTAAAAGACCTCCCGAGAGATGCAAAAATAGGAACGTCAAGTCCAAGAAGAATTGCTATGCTAAAAAATATTTCGAAAGATTTTAGAATAATTGAGATCAGAGGTAACATTCAAACAAGGTTAAAGAAGATGGGGGAACAAAATATTGATGGGATAATTTTAGCTGCAGCTGGTCTTCATAGAATGAAATTAGAAAAATATATTGCTGAATATATTCCAGCAGATAGTTTTATTCCTTCAGCAGGGCAAGGAATTATATGCATAGAATATCTTAAGAAAAATATTAAAATACAAAAGTTATTAAATAAATATAACATCGTAGAGGTTGAGAAATGTGCAAACGAGGAAAGGAGTTTTGTCAGAGAAATTGGGGGAGACTGTATGTCTCCAATAGGAGCACATGCAACAATAAAAAATAATAAAATGAAAATAGATGCTTATGTTTCAGAATTGAGTGGAGACAAGCATATTAGAAGTTCTTATGTTGTAGATATGAAAAAGAGTATAGGGCATGCAGGAACTTATATGGCAAAGATATTTATTAAACAAGGTGCTAAGAAGCTACTAAGGATTAAAAAAAAATGAACCTAATAGTTTTGTCAGAAATGTCTATATATGAAGAATTACAAAGACACTGTAAGATAGAGAAAATAAGTATACAAAGAGAAATTGCAGTACATATATTGCCACTTGAATATGACGTAAGGAAAGTTAAAAATTTTTTAAATGAAAAAGCAAGCATAATATTCCAAAGTAAGAATGCAGTTGCGCATTCAATCAAGGTTCATAGACAAATTAAAAATATCAAGCCAGGAATAGTATATTGTATGGGGAAATATAGTGCACAGAAGGCAAAAGAGGCCTTGTTGATTGAACCAAAATATCCCAAGAATAACTATTCCAGTGAGAAAGTCTTGGGCATGATGTTGGAAGACTTAAAGAGAGAGTCTAGAGTGTTAATTATTAAAGGGAAAGATGGCAGAAATTATATAGGAGATGAAATAGGCAAGAGAGGATTTAAGACTGAAGTCATAAATGTATATTATAGAAAAGCAGTATCTCTAGAATCGCTTGAAAATAAACTAATAAAATCTGCTAATAATTTCTTTATTGTTTCTAGTAAAGCTGCGTTGATAAATCTTATTGAACATTTGGAAAAAATTGAGAGTGATTATAAGTCAATAGTTATAGTGCCGAATAGAAGACTTCTAGAAAACATAAGCATGGATAAAATAAGCAATAGTATTATTATGAATAATGATGCGAATCCACTAGAGTATATAAAAGCCATGAGAGAACATAATGAAAGATAAAGTAATATTAGCTGGATGTGGTTATCTTGGTGAGTATATAGGAGATATGCTTTTAAAAAAAAGATTTGATTTATCGATTATAAAAGTTTGTCGATCAGTGAAAAGGGAACAGTTTAGTATTAAAAGTATAATAAGAGATTTTGATAAAGAGGAAATTGATTTACAGTTTATAAACAATTCAACGGTTATATATATGGCTCCGCCTAGCACTATAAGCGATAAAGATGATCGCATAAGTAATTTTATAAATAATAGTAAGGGGTTAAATATAAATAAAATGATATATATAAGTACCAGCGGGGTCTATGGCGACTGCGGAGGCAAATTAGTAGATGAAGATAAAAAAGTCTCGCCAATGACTAAAAGGGCAAAAAGAAGAGTTAGTGCAGAAAAACAATTAATAGATTATTCGATAGAAAATAATATAAAACTAATCATCTTAAGAGTACCCGGTATTTATGGCAAAGGGAGACTACCCTTAAAAAGGGTGAAAGAGAGAGAGGCTTTGGTAAACAAGGACGAAAGCAGAACAACAAATATTATACATGTAGAAGATCTTGCAAGGATATGCACCGCATCAATATTTCTTGATAAAAATATGGAAATAATAAATGTTAGTGATGGTAACCCAATTAAGACGACAACCTATTATGAGCATGTTTACAAGGCTACAGATACGAAGCTGCCTAAATATATTACATATAAGGAAGCGATGAATATATATTCTGAGAAAAGACTAAGTTTTCTGAAAGAATCAAGAATTCTAGATGTAGAAAAAATGAAAAGAATATTCCCGGGCTGTATTAAACACCTAGATTCATACAAAGGTATCCGACAATGTTTAGATCTTTAGCTCTAACCATTTGATTAAAGGCTTCCACTCTTCGCGGTCCTGTGCTGTAGCGCTTTCGCCCATTTCAAATATGCCGAGGCCGGTGCTTGCAGATCTAATATAATTCGTGTTGTCTCTAAGAGCTGTGATATATTTCATGCCCTTTTCTTTTAAAAGATATGTATCTAGTTCAAGAAAAATATTAGTATTAGCTCTACATCTATTGGCTACTAAGCCAACTTTTATTCTATTTCTAATAACAGGTCCCATAGACCTAAGTCTTTGGATAAAAACCTGTGCAGCTTTCATATCTATGGGAGATGGAAGCACTGGCACAATAATCATGTCAGCTTTTTTGACATATGAGTCTAGTCTGGCTCCATATATTGCAGCAGGGACGTCATATATTACAACTGAATTCTTTGACTTTTTTAGAGGTTTGTTGAAATTCTTAGTTCCTTTAATTTTTGCTTTAGATGCAGGTCTTTGGCTCAACCATTGTGTGCTAGATTCTTGCGGATCAAGATCTACAAGAGTTGTTTGAAGTCCATATAGAGCACAATAAGCAGCCAAATTAACAGATACTGTCGTCTTACCAGAGCCACCTTTTGAATTAATGACCATAATAGATTTCATGGTATATCTCCTAGTGTTTTCTAATCATAACAAAGACAATTTCAAACTGCCATAAAAAATTAATCTAATAAAATCCTTACCGGAACATGGTCAGAGGTCCTTGGCTCAGCAACACACCAAGATTTATGGCGAGTTTTTTTATCTATAAAATATCCAAAACATCGTTCTTTGACAGTGTCAGATGCAAGTAGCAAATCAATCCTATAACCGATGTTGCGCTGAAAAGCTCCGCCCCTATAATCCCACCAAGTAAAAGTTTTTGGTGGAAAATCGTAGTCGTAAAAGATGTCATGCAAGCCTAGAGACAACAATTTATTTAAACATAGTCTCTCTGCATCAGAACATAATATCTCATTCTTAGTGATCTCTTCATCAAACACATCGTTGTCAGAAGGAGCGATGTTAAAGTCACCGAGTAGTAATAAATTTTTATTGGCTGCCAACTCTTTCTTAGTGTAAGTTATTAATTTTTTAAGCCATCTGAGTTTATAGTCATACTTGGGGGTATCAACATTCTGACCATTTACAACATATAGGTTAACGATCCGAATCCCATTATAAATTGCAGAAATAGATCGCATCTCTTTTTCTGGTGTTGATACAGGATTAACTTGTATGTCTTTGGCCTTAAGCTTAGAAATGATAGCAACTCCGTTATAAGTCTTTTGACCACAAAATATTGCGTGGTAACCAATGTCAGTAAATGTGCTTAGCGGAAAGTTCTCGTCAATGCTTTTGGTTTCCTGCAATACTAATACATCAGGACTTTCCTCTGAAAGATATTGTAAGACAGCATGTAATCTAACTTTTATAGAATTAACATTCCATGTAACAATTATCATATGTCGAGATTTTTAACAGAAGAATATTTTTGTTTGATAAACTGCTTACGCATTTCAACATCATCGCCCATGAGTTCAACAACAACAAGGTTTCCATCTTCTAAAGGCAATACTTTCAACAATGTTCTGCTTTTAACATTCATAGTGGTTTCTTCTAATTGGTTGGGGTTCATCTCACCCAAACCTTTGTACCGCTGAAGAGTGATAGAACTTTTTGACAGAGAAATTAATTTATTAAAGCAATCGGTCAAACTAAGATTATTTGACATGGTATTAGATCCTAAGTCTGAATAGGCGAAAATAGCTTTAGTGTAAATACCTAAGCCAAGACCCACTAAATCAAGATAAGCATCTGAACTAAAAAAATGCCTATCCAATGGATCTTGCTCTGTATTAACACCATTTGACATCTTATTTATATTAATTAGATAGTACTTGTCTTCTGAAAGTTCATCAGACGGTGTTAGTTCAAAAGATAGATTGATAGGTGTATTAGCGTTTATGTATTCGTTGAATGAAAGACACCATGTCTTTAAAAGCTTTTTAGATTTTAAAGTTTCAGAGTTAAGACTTTCAAAAAAAGCCATGCTATGAAGTATATACTTGTCGCGTTTTGAAGAGAACTGATCAACGATGTTGTTGATTGATGAGAATGTGTTAAGAAGATTCCTAGTATCATCTTGGTCAGACTCATTACCATCTATAAATAACTTATAAGTACTAGAAATGTCATTATTAATAAAAAGTGAAAGTTCTTCGTCATCTTTAAGATATTTTTCAGATTTACCTTTTTTCATTTTATATAATGGAGGCTGGGCAATGAAAACATGGCCATTATCTATCAACGGTTTCATTTTTGTTTCAAACAATGTTAGTAATAAAGTTCTTATATGAGCTCCATCTACATCTGCATCAGTCATGATTATGATTTTGCCATAACGTAAATTGTCTAGCTCTACATCAGCGCCGAACCCGCACCCTAGCGCAGTTATTAAGGTAGCAATCTCAGATGAAGATAAAACTTTGTGATCTTGAGCTCTTTGAGTATTTAAGATTTTTCCTTTTAATGGCAATATTGCCTGAATTTTTCTGTCACGTGCTTGCTTGGCAGAACCGCCAGCAGAATCACCCTCCACAATAAATAACTCAGTTTTAGTAGGGTCTTTTTCTTGGCAGTCAGCAAGCTTTCCAGGTAAGTTGCCAATGCTAAGCGGATCTTTTCGCCTTATAAGGTCTTTAGCTTTTCGTGCTTCTTCTCTGGCTTTCGCTGCCTGGTATACTTTGGCAATAATAGATTTGAGTTCTTTCGGGTTCTCTTCAAAAAATTCATGGAGCTTCTTGTTCAGACTTGACTCTACAATACCTTTTACTTCTGATGACACCAGCTTATCTTTTGTTTGAGAAGAAAACTTGGGATCCGACATCTTTACAGAAATAATCGCAGTGATCCCCTCTCGCGCATCATCTCCAGTAATATCGATTTTATCTTTTTTGACTCCCGGCTGTTTGTCAAAAACAGTATTAATAGTTTTTGTCAATGAGGCTTTAAAACCAGAAAGATGCGTGCCACCGTCTTTCTGGGGTATGTTGTTAGTAAAACATAGCACGTCTTCTGTGTATGCCGTACTCCACATCATAGCCATCTCTACAGTAATTTTTTTAGCATCAGATTTAAAATAAATTATTTCATCTTGTATTAACGTCTTTTTTCTTGTCAATTCTTTTATGTATTCTATAATCCCTCCGTCATATTTGAATACGTCTTTTGCTGATTTCGCCTCATCTGTAAATCTTATTGTTATGCCACTATTTAAAAATGCTAATTCTTTAAGCCTTCTTCTCAGCGTCTCTGTATTATATTTTGTCAGTGTAAAGTATTTTTTACTTGGTTTGAATGATATCTTGGTTCCCTGAATTTCTGTCTCTCCATTAATCTTTAAAGGCTCGACAGGCTTGCTATCTTTGTACTCTTGGCTATATATCTTTCCACCTTTGTAGACAGTTAATTCTAATGTTTCTGACAAAGCGTTTACAACTGAAACACCAACACCATGTAGGCCACCCGAAACTTTATAAGAGTCGTCGTCAAATTTACCACCAGCATGCAGAACAGTAAGAATTACTTCTGCTGCTGATTTTTGCTCACCTGGGTGCATGTCCACAGGGATGCCCCTTCCATTATCTATGACTGTAACAGACTGGTCTTCGTGTATTATAATATCAATAGTGTCACAATACCCTGCTAGTGCCTCATCTATAGAGTTGTCTATAACTTCAAAGATCATCTGGTGCAGGCCGCTACCATCGTCTGTATCGCCAATATACATCCCGGGTCTTTTTTGTACTGCCTCTAGGCCCTTTAAAACCTTTATGTTCGATGAGTCATAATTTTTGTCTACCATTAGCTTCCCTCTCTTAATTCTCCGTCAATAAACTCATATAATTTGACCTCTGCTGTGGCCTTACCTAAGCTTTCTATTTTTTCTTTATATAAATCTGGCGCTGTTATAAAACACTGTGTTTTCGAGCCTACTAGTAAGTTTATCACAAGCCTTAGGTTCTTATCGTCTATTCCAAAAAATAAATCGTCTATTAGTATAATTGGTCTAAAACCATGTTTCACGTGAAACACTTCTGCTTGGCTCAATACTAGCAATAAGCTGACGATGATTTGAGTGGACATAGACGATATGTTTTTTAAATCAGCCCCATTTGAAAAAAACAAGACGTCTGCACGATGTGGACCAACAGTTGTATATTTCATAACCAAATCTTTACTATAAGATGTAGTAAGTGCGCTGATCAAAGACTCGCTGTCGTCCCATCCCTGCTTATACATAATGACGGTGTTTTTAATATCAGCATATGCGCCAGCATCTATCTTTATAAGTTTATCAATATACCCTTTAAACTGTTCGTTGAGGTTATTAAAATACTCAACCCTTTGTTCGTGTACCAACAGTCCTTGCTTGCAAACCTCTTTAGTCCAATACTCTAATCCAGACCTGTCCTGCTTTTTTAATAGGCTGTTCCTCTGTTTTAGTGATTTATTGTAATTTTTAAGGTTGTGCAAGTGGGAAGGTTCCACGTGAAACGCTCCCCAGTCTACAAAAGAACGTCTTTGTTCAGAAGGTTGCATAATTATGTTTTCAACACCAAAAGATAGAGCAATACAGGGCAGTGTTAACATGAGAGACTTCGTGGTGACTCTTTTTTCGTTAATTTTGACGGTGTTAGATGAATTTAAGCTCTTTTCAGTATATATAGAAATATTATCCGAACTTTTAACAACATTTAGGAGAATTTTGAGTGTTTTTGTGTTGTTTTGAATTAAAGTGTCGGGTGAGACACCTTTGAAGCTTTTAAGAGTCGAACAATAATAGATGCCCTCTAATAATGAAGTCTTACCGGCGTTATTGTTACCAACGATAACATTAATGTATTTAGATGGACTAAGAGTGATTAAGTTTATGCCCCGAAGCCTGGACGCAGAGTACTTTTCTATAAACAAGTTAGACCCGCATTGGCATAATAATATATTTGTTGTGAGAAGATTTATCCTCAGATGATATAAGGCACCCTGAATCACTATTGTTGAGCTGTATCTCTATTGTGTCGCTTGAAATTACATCTATAACTTCTAACAAATAACTTAAATTAAAACCTATATCAAGCGGGTCACCAGTGTAGCTGCAAGGTATGCTGTCCTCGCCTTCTTCTAAAGAAGGATTGTTGGTGGAGAGGATCATGTCAGATTTGTTCAGTGTGAGTTTCACGCCTTTAAATTGTTCGTTTGAGAGTATAGACATTCTTTGTAAGGCAGATTTAAGATCAAGCTTATTAACGCTTAATTTATTTGGTAAAGACTCTGGAAATACTTTGTTGTAATCTGGATAGTTGCCTTCAATAAGTTTAGTTTTGACAATAAACTCGTCGATTTTCATGATAATTTCCTTGTCTTGTATGATAAAATCTACTAAGTTTTGTTTATTGTCTTTAAATGTTGTTAAGATCCGCTTAATTTCGGTTATGCACTTCCTTGGAACTATACAAGAGATGGGCTGGTCAGTGTTGTTGGTAGTTTCACAAGACGACATTGACAACCTGTGACCGTCTGTTGCAACAACAGTGATGTTAGAGCTGGATGTTTCAAGAAACATTCCGTTTAAAAAATGTCTTGCGTCCTGCGTTGCCATAGAGAAACCAGTCTGAGAAATCAGTCTGTCGAAATCTTCTGCAGCAACCTTAAAGGTGAAACTGCTAGTGCCAGGCTGGTATGGAAAATCCGTGCCAGGGATAGTGGCCAAAGTAAATTTACTCTTGCCTGATTTAATAACAGCTTTGGTTTCTAAAATCTCTATCTCGACAGGCTTGGTGCCTGGCAGAGATTTAAGTATGTCCAATAGTTTTTTGGCAGGCATAGTAGTGTTTACGCTTGTATTTACTGGGTGAGTAATTTCGGTGGATATTTCCACTTCAAGATCGCTGGACACTAAGAGCAAGGAATCCCCGCTGCCTCTAAAAAGCACGTTACCTAGTATTGGCATCGTTTGTTTCTTTTCAGATACTCCCACCATGTGTTTTAGAGGTTCTATTAATGACTCGCGTTCTATAGATATAATCATATTTAAAATTATATATTATTTTTATTATTATGTTTCGTTAATTTCCTTCGTATTCTTTTTGTTCTACGCTTTAGATGTTGGTGGACCATATTTCAAGATTGCTCTCATGGTTATTAAAAAGTTTATATCTTGTGGATTGTTTTGAAATATTGTTTGCTCACAACTTATTAACAACTAGTTACTTAATGTGTGTAGGATGTTTTGGTAGTCTTGTTGCAGAGTAGCGGAAGTCGTCTTTAAGGCTTTTATTTTCTTGCATGCATGTAGCACAGTTGTGTGATCTCTTCCACCGAATGCATCGCCTATTGTTGGCAAGCTGTGGCTGGTCAATTCCTTTGATATGCTCATCGCAATATGCCTCGGCATTGTAATCTTTCGGTCTCTTTTGGCTGAAAGCAGATCGGACACTCTTACTTTGTAATAGCTTGCCACTACTTTTTGTATTTGCTCTATTGTCATCAGCCTCTCTTGCAATGACACTAAGTCTTTTAGTGTCTCTTTCGTGAAAGCCAAGGTTATTGCGGTTCTTTTAAAATGCGCTGTCGCTAAAACTCTTCTTAGGCTGCCCTCCAGCTCTCTAACATTTGAGTATACATTCTTTGCCAAGTAATATGCCACATCGTCTGGTATTTTTTGTTGAACAGCTTCTGCTTTACTATGCAGTATCGCCATTCTTGTTTCTAGATCAGGCGGATCTATTGTCACATTCATGCCCCACACCAGCCTGGATTTAATCCTTTCTTCTAACCCTGTTATTTCTTTAGGATACTTGTCTGATGTCAACACAACCTGCTTCTTGTATTCAAACAGCGTGTTAAATGTATGAAAGAACTCTTCTTGCGACCTTTCTTTGTTTGCAAAAAACTGAATGTCATCTAACAGCAGCGCATCCACAGACCTATAAAAATCTTTAAACTCTTCTATCTTATTCGTTCTCAGCGCCGTTACCATGTTTTGCACAAATTTTTCAGAATGTAGATAAACTACTTTTTTCTCTTCATCTTGTTTTAAAATTTCATTGCCTATAGAGTGTAACAAATGTGTTTTCCCGAGCCCTACACCACCGTATATATATAGAGGGTTATACTGACCTAATGCTTTAACTACCGATGAACAGGCAGCTTTTGCTAATTGATTTGATTTTCCTTCTACAAAGCTCTCAAAGGTCAAATCAGAATTGAGCCAAGATCTAATTTTAACTTCTTTCTCTTTTGGTAGAATTTTTTCTGCAGATTTGATCTCTAACAAAGATAGTTTGACGCTGGACACTTCTTTGTTGCTTTTATCAAACGCCATAGCTTCTATTATTTCAATAAAATCGGTCTCTACGGCGTCCCTTATGTACTTGTTCGGTGCCACAATACTTAGGATGCCATTGTCACAGCTAACCTCAAGAGGATGAATCCACGTTTTCATTTGTTTTTCTGAGAGACTGTCGCGGAGTGCTACTAGGCATTCGCCCCATAATCCTGTATTATTCATATATTATTCACTGGTTGAGAAACTAATATCTCATAAAAATAATTAAAATTATATATTGACAAAGAAATATATAATTTGCAGTATACAAGTCGGAAAAGAATATTATGAAAAGAACATTTCAACCAAGTAATTTAAAGCGTAAACGCAAGCACGGATTCAGGTCTCGAATGAGTACAGTTGCCGGCAGAGCTGTTTTAAGCGCAAGAAGAGCAAAAGGCAGAGCTGTACTCAGCGCATAGTTCCCAGTTGTGGATAACGACTTATACCTAAAAATATCTTCAAGCACTAAACAGACGTTTAACCATGCTAATAAACTAATACAAAAAAATTTACGCGTTCTTTATATGGATAATGGTTTATCTCATTCCAGGATAGCTATTCAAATTTCAAAAAAAGCAGTCAAATTAGCTGTAACTCGCAATAGAATTCGCAGAACTATTCGTGAAAGCTTTAGATCTATATTAACTGAACTACCACCTTATGACATGCTGGTATTAATTACTTCAAAAATCTCTTCAGAAAAACATGAAATAAGTGATATTCTTATGCAAGAATGGATACTATCAATAAAGTCACTACAGCAATACCAGTCATAATCATCAGGCTATATCAGTTGATTGTTTCACCTGTAACGCAATCTAGTTGCAGGCACATCCCGTCTTGTTCGGAATATGCCATGGAGGCTTTAAAAGAGCACGGTCTATTAGTCGGTCTTTATTATAGCGTAAAGAGAATATTCAGCTGCCGCCCAGGCGGTTCTAGTGGATATCATCCGGTCCCAAAAAAAGAGCAAAAAAAATATGAACAATAGGATTTTTTTATATAGCTCTTTGTTTCTTGTTCTTATTTTGTTGTTTGATGCATCTAACAATATTGATGGCAATGCCAATAGGAATATTCAGCCAACTATACCAGAAACCAGCTCTTCTACTTCAAATGACTATGTTGAGCAAAAATTGGACTCTGTAACAACTAGATCTGTCAATTCGTCTAAGACAATTGAGGTTTTAACTGACACCTTGAACGTTAAAATTAGATTAAGTGATGGGGCGTTAGTATCTTCGGAGCTACTTAAATACCCTAAAAGGTATGGGGACCCTGATGAAAAAGTTAAGCTTCTCGATAATACAGAAGGATCAAGATACACGGCCCTAGCCAATGTTCAAAGCAAAGAGGCGGATGCACCAAACGAGTATACTTCTAACAGAGAAAAATATTCGCTTAACAACAACAACAACCTAACAGTTTCTATCAGTGGCACATCACCAGACTTAATAGAAATAACCAAAAATTATACATTTAATAAAAACAGCCATTTGGTTGAGGTGCAGCAAGTTGTTAAAAATAAATCTTTAAAGAGCAGTAAATGGAGACAATATAATACACTGAGCCGTGGCGAAGAAACAGAAGGCAATGCAATGCTTTATACCTATACTGGTGCAGCTTATTTTGACAATGAAGACAAGTTTAATAAAATTGACTTTTCTGACATAGAAGACGAAAGCTTTCAGAAAGAAACAAAGAGAAGTTGGATTAGCATGATCCAGCATTATTTCTTTACTGCTTGGCTTCCATCCACTACGACTCCTGAAAAAAAGACAATATATACAAGACTTTTATCTATAGATAATAAAAACAGCTACCAAATTGGAAGCGTTGATAACTACGTTAATTTGTTGCCAGGCGAATCAAAGTCATTTAATAGTAAACTATATGTGGGCCCCAAGGTCCAAGCTGAAATAACAGACCTTGCTCCAGGACTTGCGCTTACAGTTGATTATGGAGTCCTTACTTTTCTTGCTGCGCCATTATTTTGGGTGCTCGAGAAAATTCATATAATTTTTGGTAACTGGGGTTGGTCAATCATAATGCTTACTGTCTTAATAAAAATAGTTTTTTTTAAACTGTCAGAGTCTAGCTATAAGTCCATGGCTAAAATGAAAAAACTAACGCCTAGAATGACCGCTTTAAAAGAAAGATTTGGAGATGATAAAAAACAATTTAGCGAAGCACTAATGAAAATTTATAAAGAAGAAAAGGTTAACCCTCTTGGAGGTTGTTTGCCCATATTGATACAAATACCTGTTTTTATAGCATTATACTGGGTCATAATTGAAAGCGTTGAAATGAGACATGCTCCTTTCGTGGGCTGGATTGTAGATCTTTCTAGCGCAGACCCCCTGTATATATTACCAGTGCTAATGGGCTTGTCCATGTATGCACAACAAAAATTGAACCCTGCTCCAACAGACCCTATGCAGGCAAAGATATTTCTAACCCTTCCATTTGTTTTTACTTTCTTGTTTGCTACTTTTCCATCAGGGCTAGTTCTTTATTGGGTAACAAATAATATTCTCTCGATAGCACAGCAATATGTTATTAATAAAAGAATAATTAGCTAGATAAAATGTCCGATAAAGATACTATAGCAGCGATTTCAACAGCTCATGGGAAGTCAGCTATAGGGGTAATCAGGGTATCTGGACAAAATGTACAATCGATAATTAATGAGTTTGTGGGGCGTAAACTCAAACCAAGATTTGCAACCAATGTTGAAATTCGCGATAAAAAAAATATCTCGATCGATGATGTAATCGTGATTTATTTTAAAGCCCCGTCTTCATATACAGGTGAGGACATGTTAGAAATCCAGTCGCACGGCAATCCTATTACAATGGACTTTATTCTAGAAAATATTTGTAGTTCACATGCGCGCATATCACGGCCAGGAGAATTTACTGAACGAGCATTTCTAAATAATAAAATCGACTTAGTTCAGGCGGAGGCGATAGCAGATTTAATAAATGCTTCGCATATTAGTGCGTCAAAAGCAGCAATGATAACGCTGCAAGGAAATTTTTCTAAAAAAATAGAATCTTTAATTAATGATGTTCTCATGTTAAGGGCGAAGATAGAGGCTTGCATAAATTTCCCAGAAGACGATACTCCAGAGACCAGTGTTAAAAATAATTCTGATGCAATAAATTTGCTTATTTCTTCAGTATCTAAATTGATTACGTCTGTGAATAATGGGATCGTGGTCAATAAAAAACCCGTCATAACAATTGTTGGCAAACCTAATGTTGGGAAATCATCATTAGCTAATTTTTTGCTTGGAGAACAAGGCTCCATAGTGTCATCTATCCCTGGGACTACAAGGGATGCGCTCCATCATGAAGTAGTGCTTGCCAAAAACAATATTACTATTATCGATACTGCAGGGCTTAGAGACACTTCTGACAGTATTGAGCTTCAAGGCATAGAAATTACAAAAAAATCCATAAGCTCGGCAAATATGGTTTTATACATTGTAGATGATTCTGTTGGTTTTGACGAAGAGGATAAGAGGCTAATTGCAGAAAATGGCATTGATGGTTGTTGGGTGATTAACAATAAAATTGATATAACAGGAGCCAAACCTAATGTAACAGCAAAGGATGGTAAAATATTTTTTAATGTATCCTCCTTGCATGGTTTAGGGATGGACAATCTTAAAAATAAACTGTCGGAGAATAGTATTCCAGATGATGAAACAACAGGAACTGCAAGATCAAGACATCTTGAGCACCTGTCATCTTCTTTGGATAACTTTCTTGTTGCATTAGACTGTAATAATAATCAACAGCTAGAACTTGTAGCCGAAGAATTACGGCTAGCTCATGTTAGCTTAGTTGCTATAATGGGCGGAGATGTTAATGAAGATCTGCTAGATAAGGTATTTTCAGATTTTTGTATTGGTAAATAACTATGAAAAAGTATGATGTAATCGTAATTGGTGGAGGCCATGCAGGCTGTGAAGCTGCACATGCTGCCGCGAGGACTAATATTAGTGTAGCTCTGATTACCATGAAGCATGACAGTATTGGACAGATGAGCTGTAACCCGGCTATAGGCGGTATAGGAAAATCACATTTAGCGAAGGAAGTTGACGCATTAGATGGTTTGATTTGTAAAATAGCTGACCATTCTGCATTACAGAGACGCAAGCTAAATGCTAGCAAAGGTCCTGCAGTTCAGGCGACAAGAATTCAGACTTGTAGGGATACATATAAGTTAAAGATGCAGCAGACAATAGATTCACAACCAAACCTTTTTGTTGTCGAGGGCATGGTTTCGAATATTATTTTAGATAATGACGCCCTAAAGGGAGTTGTAATGTCCGATGGCAGCAAAATTTTTGGTAAGACCGTGGTGTTAACTACAGGCACATTTCTTGGCGGAAAGATTCATATTGGCGACAAGTCATTTTCTGCAGGTAGACTTGGAGATAAAGCTTCTATGGAGCTTGAGGGCTTTTTCAAAAAAAATGACTTTTCTATAGGGCGTCTTAAAACTGGAACACCACCTAGAATTTTAAAAAGCTCTATAGACTATAGCATGCTAGTTGAGCAAGGAAGCGATGAGGCCAGGCCATGTTTGTCGTACATGCATGATCATTACGGTCAAATCCCAAAAGCAATTTCAGAAATATCTTGTCATATTACATATACTAATAGTAATACACATAAAATTATTAAAGACAGCCAGTCTTTGTCGCCACTATATAACGGTGTCATAGATTCTATTGGCCCAAGATATTGTCCCTCTATTGAGGACAAGGTCGAAAGATTTTACGACAAGGATTCTCATCAGGTATTTCTTGAGCCAGAGACACTCGCAGACAAAGAGATATACCCTAATGGACTATCAACTTGTTTGCCCGAAGACGTCCAGTTAAGTTTTCTTAGGACAATAAAGGGACTAGAAAACTGTAAAATTACACAACCTGGCTATGCTATAGAGTATAGTTACTTTGATCCAAGGGGGCTTACTAAATATTTAGAAACTAAAAAAATTAAAAATTTATTTTTTGCCGGACAGATTAATGGAACAACTGGATATGAAGAAGCTGCTGCACAAGGGATAATAGCAGGAATAAACGCATCTTGCTCCGTCAGGAATATTGATATGTGGTGTCCAAACAGAGACCAAGCTTATATCGGGGTCATGATAGATGACTTGGTTACTCTTGGAGTTAATGAGCCATATAGGATGTTTACAAGCAGAGCAGAGCATAGGCTTAGATTACGCGAGGATAATGCCGATCAAAGATTAACTGCGACTGGATATGATCTTGGAGTAGTATCAACAGAAAGATTGTCTTTCTTACAAAATAAAGTTGAAAAAATTAAAGCAGAGAGTAAAAGACTCGGAGAAATTAAAATATTGCCGGCCAGCAAGGTTTCGTCTATCTTAGAAAAAAAGTTTAATCTCAAACTAAAGAATACACAGTCGATGAGAAGCTTGCTTAAAATGTCTGACATTAGGTATAAAGATATACAGGGGTTAGAATCTTTTGGTGATACTATGAATTCAGACATAGGACACTTAGTTGCTATACAAGAAAGATATGAGGGGTATCTAAAGAGACAAGATCAAGAAATATCAAACAGTTTGAAAACACAAAATACTAAAATACCTAGCCAGATAATTTATAATGAAATAAAAGGGTTATCAAACGAGGCTAGAGAAAAACTATCAGAAGTTATGCCGGATACTTTAGGACAAGCCTCTAGAATCTCCGGAATTACGCCTGCGATTATTTCTTTGCTAAGAATATATATTAAAAAACATTCTCTTTAAAACTGATATTATTCTAATACTTATCAATCAAAAAAAAATACTATGACAAAACATGATTCTGAGCTAGATAAGATTTTAAATGCACTGTCATTAAAATCAGATGACACCATTATTAATGTCTTGGAAGACTATTTTGAAATTCTTTTCAAGTGGCATGAAACAAACAATATACTTTCTACAAGAGATCGTTCATATTTCTTGAAGAGAGATTTTTATGACTCTCTTTCTATGCTTAAATCTTTGCCTAAGGGGCCATTGCTAGACATTGGAACTGGCGCTGGAATCCCAGGAATATTATTGTCCTTTTTCAGGCCCGATGACCATATTACGTTATTAGACAGGAGAGATAATTCCATAAGGTTTTTAGAACATGTTAAGCTTAAACTTAAGCTCGAGAACATAGAAATTATAAAAACTGATATTAATAAAATGATAATAACTGACAGTCCGGCAGCGATAATTTTTAAAAACTTCAGTAACAAGATAATATCTAAATTATCATTTGAGGAGAAACTTACATATATTGTTGACATGGTTAGAAAGAGACTTGGGTCTGCCTCAAAAATATTTATGCTTACTGGATCAAACGTATTAGTTTTGAAAGACAATATGGATAAATATTCTGAAAATCTAAGCGTAAAATTGGCAATTACTAAAATTGATACGCCTTACTTTGAAACTAATAGATATATTTTAGAGATTACATAATGACCGAACTTTTAGCAGTAGTAAATCAAAAGGGTGGCGTAGGAAAAACAACCTCATGCATAAATATTTGTGCAAGTTTAGCTAAAACCAAGAGAAAAACATTATTAATAGATCTAGACCCACAATCTAATGCCACAAGAGGTTGCGGTATTGATCCTCATGGATTAACTACTTCTATCAACGATGTTCTTTTGGGAAGGACTAATATAGACGAATCCATAATCTCTACAGACAACATTTCTTTTTCAATTTTGCCGGCAACACCAGAACTAACTGAGTCGGAAGTAATGCTTTTATCATCAGAGAGAAAAGAATATACATTAAAAAATGTATTGGTGGACTGCGAGTCTAAATTTGACTATATACTAATAGACTGCCCGCCCTCATTAAATATTTTAACAGTGAACGCTTTGACTGCATCGACTGGAGTGCTCATACCTGTGCAATGTGAATTTTTTGCACTGCAGGGATTAACAGAACTTATGACTACTATTGATACAATTAAATCTAGTAGCAATCAGAGTTTATTGGTAAAAGGGATCATAAGAACAATGTTTGATCCAAGAAACAATCTTGCTACAGATGTGAGTGCTCAGCTTTTGAAATTTTTTGATGATAAGCTGTATAGAACTATCATACCTAGAAATATTACGCTTGCCGAAGCCCCAAGCCACGGACTCCCCGTGCTTGAATATGACAAAACCTCAAAAGGGGCGCTTTCATATTTGTCTTTAACGGGCGAAATATTAAAACAAGAAAAACTGTAATCTATACATCTGCTCAATACCGAGTTATATTTAGCTTATGACAAAAAGAAAAGCCTTGGGTTCAGGTCTCGAAGCATTACTGAGCGCTAAACCTGAAAATAAAAATACTGGAATAGTAAGCGAAAATATAGATAACGCGAATCATAGGATACTTTCGATACCTGTTGATAAAATCGTAAGAAATAAAGACCAGCCAAGACAATTATTTTTTAATGAGTCACTAGAATCTATGGCTACTTCCATTAAAGAAAATGGTCAGTTAGCGCCAATTCTAGTTCGTAAGTCCAAGGACGGCTATGAGATAATAGCCGGAGAGAGAAGATGGCGTGCAATGCAATCAATTAAGGAGCACTCTATTGATGCAATAGTTATGGATGTTGACGATAAAGAATCTGCCCTTATTGCAATAGTTGAAAATGTCCAAAGAGAACAATTGAATGTTATTGAAGAAGCAGAAGCTCTACACAAACTTCATGCTGAATATAATATGACTCACGATGATATTGCAAAATATACTGGAAAATCTCGTTCACATATAACTAATATTTTAAGACTCAATGATCTCACTGAGTACGTGAAGTCAAAATTGGTTGACGGATCAATTGAAATGGGTCATGCAAGAGCGGTTCTCTCCCTTGATATGGTTAAACAAGAATCTATAATTAAGCAAGCTGTGTTAAGAAAGTTATCTGTACGCTCTGTTGAGAGCTTGGCCCGTAACTCTAGGACAGCCCCTAACAAGAAAATAAAGAATATTGATCAAGACACTGTTTCGTTAGAACAAGAGCTTTCTGAGCATTTAGGTGCAAATATTAAAATTACTCATAAGGCTGATGGTGCTGGTAAGCTAGAAATAAAATATAAGAGCTTGAATGAGTTACAGGGGATTGTGTCTAAGTTCAAAAAATAATAATTACCATATTTTCCTGTATATAAATTGAACTAAACATAATTGTCCTCTATAATACTCATGACCATTAAGGAAGTGGTTTTTTGCTTCATGGTGAACATCAAAAATGCTAAGGGTAATAATATATCAAGGCTCAATTTCAATAATTGTGGCACTTGTTTTTTTGAGCTTAGGCTCGACTAACATACTATCGTCTTTATATGGTGGTTTTATGTCAATAGTAAATTCATTACTCCTTGCACGCAGTGTAAACTCGGCTGGTAAAGCAGCTTCAGAGCAAAAACAGGCAAGAAGCGCCTTTGTGTTGTTGAAAAGTGTTGTTTTTAGGTTATTTTTAGTTTTGATCGGTTTCTATTTAGGAATTGTATATATAAAGCTTGTCGCCATAGAGATAATATTAGCATTTTCTTTAGCCCAACTAGGATATGTCTTCTATAAGTCCAAGAATATTTATTAATTGGAAGATGAGAATAGATTTATGAGTCAAGGTGATGGTCCAGCAACCGATAACCCGGTAGAGTATATATCGCACCATTTGAAGTCGCTTCAATACGGTGATGGATTTTGGCAAATCAATGTAGATACAATGTTTTTTAGCACATTAATCATGCTTGGGGTAATGTGGGTAGCATACAAAGTTGGAAAAAATGTTTCTGTTGGCGCACCAACAGGGGCACAAAATATTCTAGAGACTCTAATAGATTTTGTGAATGGACTTGTAAAAGAAGCTTTCCCAAAACCTAATAAAATAGTTGGCCCTCTTGGCCTAACAATATTTGTATGGGTATTCCTAATGAATGCAATGGATTTAATTCCTGTAGATTTGTTGCCTAAAGCAGCCGAAATGATGGGCATCGTAGGTCAAGATGGAAAGCATGCATTAAAAGTTGTACCAACAACTGATCCCCACACAACCTTTGCCATGGCCCTAACAGTATTTGCAATTTGCGTTTATTACAATGTGAAGAATAAAGGCGTCGGAGGATATTTTAAATCATTCCTCGTTCACCCTTTTGGAATTACCTTGGCACCAATAAACTTTGTATTAACTATGGTAGAAGAAATAGCTAAACCACTCAGCTTAGCTTTAAGACTTTTTGGAAATATGTTTACCGGGGAGCTAGTATTTCTATTAATAGCGATATTACCATGGTACATAATTCCAATACCAGGTAGTATGTGGGCAATATTTCACATACTTGTAATAACACTTCAGGCTTTTATATTTATGGTACTTACTATTATGTATATAAGCTTGGCATCAGAAGAATCACATTAAACACGAGGATAAAAAATGGAAAACACACTAACACCACAAATGATTACCGATATCTATGCATCTACTAGCTTAGGTGTTGCAATTATGCTTGCAGCAGCAGGTTTAGGTTCAGCTTTAGGCTGGGGTCTAATCTGTATGAAGTATATAGAGGGAATAGCTAGACAACCCGAAATGTTGCCTGCACTAAGAATTCAAATGTTTATTACAGCTGGTTTGATGGAATCATTTCCGTTCATAGTACTAGCATTTGCCATGTTCTTTGTATTTGCAAATCCATTTATTGGAGCAGCAAAAGCAGCATTGGGTGCATAAATTAATAAACAACAGGTTTAAAGTATGAATATAACAGCAACTTTATTTGGGCAAATGATAACTTTTGTTATCTTTGTGTGGTTCATAAAAGCATATTTATGGGAGCCTCTAACTCAAGCAATGGAAGACAGAACAAATAAGATCTCTGAGGGTCTTGCATCTGCAGAGCTTGGCGAGAAAAGAATCGAAGAAGCAAACATTGAGTATAATAAGATTGTTGAGGAAGCTAAACAAAAGGCGTCTGATGTCATTAGTATGGCACAACAACAATCAGGGCTCATGATAGATGATGCTAAATCTACATCAAAAAAAGAAGCAGATAAAATTATCTCTCTCTCAAATCAGCAAATAACACAGGATGTTAACATTGCAAAAGATCAGCTTAGAAATGATATTTCAAGAATTGCAGTTGAGTGTGCCGAAAAGATTATCAAAGCAGAAATAAACGAAGAAAAACACAAAGCAATTTTCGATGATGCTTTAAAGGAATTAAAATAATATGTCAGACAACTATACATATTCACGGCCATATGGCGAGGCAGCATTCAAACTTGCCCTTGAAGATAATGTGATTGAACAATGGTCGTCAAATTTAAAAATACTAGCGCAAGTTACCGTAGATAAAGATATCAAGGCGGTGATAGCAGATCCTAAAATTTCACAAGCAGAATGTTCTAAGTTATTATGTAGTTTTCTTGATAATTCAGATGATAAAAATTCTTTCAATTTTATTAATCTTCTTTTAGATAATAAAAGAGTTTTCTACCTAAAAGAGATTTCAGATATCTTTGAAGATATGAAATCTAATCATAATAACGTTTGTAAAATCAAAGTTGAGACATCTCGTGAATTAGGGTCAGATCAAATAAACACTTTAATAGAGCTGTTTAAGAAGAAATATAATTCAGAGATTGAGATCGAACAAACTATCAATGAAGATCTTTTGGCTGGTATTAAAGTCAAGGTCAATGACGAAGTGATAGACTTAAGCTTACAAAACAGATTTAACCAAATTAAACAACAACTAATCATCTAATTATAGGTATATATATGACAATTAATCCAACAGAAATCAGCGACATAATTAAAGCAAAGATTAAAGAATATGATATTAAATCAACGGCTCATAATGAAGGGACGGTAGTATCAGTTTCTGATGGTATTGCAATTGTTTATGGAATAACAGACGCGCTACAAGGCGAGATGTTAGAGTTCCCTAACAAAACATTCGGAATGGCTCTGAATTTAGAACGTGATTCTGTAGGTGCGGTTATTTTGGGTGACTATAAGCATATTTCAGAAGGAGATATTGTTAAGTGCACAGGAAGAATCCTAGAAGTACCAGTTGGCCCAGAACTGTTAGGGAGAGTTGTTAATTCATTAGGTGAGCCAATTGATAATAATGGAGTAATTAATGCGACCGCCACTTCTCCAATAGAAAAAATTGCACCTGGTGTAATTGAGCGTAAGTCAGTTGATCAACCTGTTCAAACAGGCCTCAAATCTGTTGATGCCATGGTCCCGATTGGAAGAGGACAGCGTGAGCTAATTATTGGAGACAGACAAACTGGAAAAACTGCAGTGGCAATTGATGCAATTATAAATCAAAAAGATACTGGCGTTAAATGTATATATGTTGCTATCGGTCAAAAAGCTTCATCTGTTGCTCAAGTTGTTAGAAAGCTCGAAGAGCATGATGCTCTAAAACACACAATAATCGTAGCTGCAACAGCCTCAGATTCTGCAGCAATGCAATACATAGCTCCATATTCTGGATGCGCAATGGGAGAATATTTTAGAGATATTGGCGAAGACGCTCTAATTGTTTATGATGATTTAACAAAACAAGCATGGGCTTACAGACAAGTATCATTACTATTGAAAAGACCTCCGGGCAGAGAAGCATATCCAGGAGATGTATTTTATTTACATTCTAGATTATTAGAAAGATCTGCAAGAATCAACGAAGATGCAGTATCAGATTTAACCAATGGCAAAGTTAAGGGTAAAACAGGTTCATTAACTGCATTACCAGTTATCGAAACCCAGGCGGGGGATGTATCTGCGTTTGTACCAACCAATGTAATATCAATTACAGATGGGCAGATATTTTTAGAGTCTGATTTGTTTAATGCAGGAATAAGGCCTGCCATAAATGCAGGTTTATCAGTATCTCGTGTTGGTGGCGCAGCACAGACTAAAATTATTAAAAAATTAGGTGGCGGGGTGAGGTTAGCACTAGCGCAATATCGAGAGTTAGCTGCATTCTCACAGTTTGCCTCAGACCTAGATGATGCTACCAAAAAGCAGTTAGATAGAGGTCAAAGAGTTACTGAGTTAATGAAACAAAATCAATATTCACCTTTAAGTGTAGCGGAGATGGCACTCTCATTGTTTGCCGCTAATGAAGGGTACTTCGATGATGTTGAAATTAATAAAGTTATGCCATTTGAAAAAGCAATGCATGAATTCGCTAGGTCTAATCATAAAGATTTGTTAGACATGATTAATGAATCATTGGATTATAATGACGATGTGTCAGCAAAAATGAAATCTACATTAGATGATTTTAAAACGAATGGAGTTTGGTAGTGGCTGGTAGTCAAGAAATAAGAACACAGATAAAGAGCATACAAAATACTCAAAAGATCACCAAGGCGATGGAAATGGTGGCTGCTAGTAAAATGCGCAAAGCTATTAGCCAAATGGAAATGGCTAGGCCATATGCTGATAAAATTTCAGAAGTAATGACTCATTTAGCTAACGCACATCCTGAATATGACTCTGCTTTCTTTGAAATACGCACTATTAAAAAAAGAGCATATATAGTGGTTTCTTCGGATAGAGGATTATGTGGCGGTCTTAATAATAATCTTTTCAAAAATATGATCCAACAATCTATAGATAATAAAAATAATGAAATTGAGTCAAGTTATAGCGTGATTGGAAATAAGGCCGCAAGTTTTTTTCAAAGGATTGGTGGTGAAGTTATATCTCAATCGACACATTTAGGCGATAAGCCACAAATAGAAGATTTGCTTGGCACAATTAAATCAACAATAGATAAATTTTTGTCAAAAGATGTTGATGAGGTTTATATAGCTTATAATAAATTTGTAAACACTGTTAGTCAGATTCCTACAATTGAAAAAATATTACCTATTTCACCTGACACAACAGATGAGTCGCAAAAAAATTATTCTCATTATTGGGATTATTTATATGAGCCTGATGCACAAGAAGTATTGGAGTCTTTATTTACAAGGTACATTGAATCACTAACATATAGATCAGTAGTAGAGAATATTGCCTGTGAACAAGCCTCTAGAATGGTTGCGATGAAATCGTCTTCTGACAATGCCGCTGATCTCATTGGCGAATTACAAATAATTTATAACAAAAATAGGCAAGCAGCTATTACACAAGAAATATCTGAAATTATTTCGGGTGCATCTGCATTATAATTAATATAGAAAACGGAGCAATTTAATGGAAACAGGTAAAGTAGTAGAGATAATTGGAGCAGTTATCGACGTACAATTCCCACGTGAATCAATGCCAAATATTTTTGACGCATTATTAATTGAAGAAGGTGATTTAACGTTAGAAGTACAACAACAAATTGGCGATGGAATTGTTAGGACCATTGCAATGGGTACAACAGATGGATTAAAACGTGGTCTAGACGTTAAGAATACAGGCGCTCCAATCAGTGTTCCAGTGGGGGACAAAACATTAGGTAGAATCATGAATGTTCTGGGTCAGCCAGTGGATAATGCTGGGCCTATTGAGGCCGAGAAAAAAATGCCTATTCATCGCGCCGCCCCAACATTCTCTGAACAAGCATCTGAGATTGAGCTCCTAGAGACAGGAATCAAGGTCGTTGATTTAATATGCCCATTTGCCAAGGGGAGTAAAGTTGGTTTGTTTGGTGGAGCCGGAGTCGGAAAGACTGTTATTCTGATGGAGTTGATTCGTAATATTGCAGCAGAACACAGTGGTTCATCGGTATTTGCTGGTGTTGGTGAAAGAACTAGAGAAGGTAATGACTTCTTCCATGAAATGACAGATGCAAAAGTAATTGATAAGGTAGCCCTGGTCTATGGTCAAATGAACGAGCCTCCAGGCAACAGATTACGAGTGGCACTAACTGGCTTAACTATGGCTGAACATTTCAGAGATAGTGGAAGCGACACTTTATTATTCGTAGATAACATCTATAGGTATACTCTTGCTGGCACAGAAGTGTCGGCATTATTAGGCAGAATGCCGTCAGCTGTTGGATATCAACCAACTCTAGCTGAAGAAATGGGTGTTCTTCAAGAAAGAATTACCTCTACTAAAAATGGGTCAATCACTTCTATACAAGCCGTGTATGTCCCTGCAGATGACTTAACTGACCCTAGTCCAGCAACAACTTTTGCGCATTTAGATGCAACAGTGGTGTTATCTAGAAACATTGCTGAGCTCGGCATATACCCAGCAGTAGATCCATTAGACTCTACGAGTAGGCAATTGGATCCATCTATAATTGGACAAGAACATTATGATACTACCCGTGCAGTTCAAGGTGTACTTCAAAAATATAAAGAGCTAAAAGATATCATTGCAATTCTAGGGATGGATGAATTATCGGATGAAGATAAATTATCTGTAAACAGAGCTAGAAAAATCCAAAGATATTTGTCTCAACCATTTTTTGTAGCAGAGACATTTACAGGAACACCTGGTAAATATGTTTCATTAAAGGACACAATTAAAGGTTTCCAAGCAATCGTAAATGGTGATTATGATGATCTACCAGAACAAGCGTTCTATATGATCGGTGAGATTGAAGAAGCTAAGAAAAAAGCGGATGAGATATAGAAATGTCAGATAAAACCATTAAGTTAGATATTGTTAGTGCCGAAGAAGAGTTATTTTCAGCACAAGTTCAAATGGTTTTCGCGCCAGCGGTGATGGGTGAGGTTGGAGTTTCTCCAAAACATACCCCATTGATGACGATGTTAAAAGCAGGTGATGTTAGAGCACAAATATCTGAAACAGAAACGAAAACATTTTTTATTAGCGGAGGTTTGCTTGAAATTCAACCTAATTCTGTAACAATATTATCAGATACTGCTATTCGAGAAGATGATCTTGATGAAGATAGAGCCAAGAGGGCTGAGGCATCAGCTAAAAAAGCAATGGAAAATAGTGGTTCTGACATGGATTTAGTCAAAGCTAAAACTGAATTAGCACAAGCTGCAGCACAGCTTCGGCTGATTAAGAAGTTGAAAGGGAAAAGATAAGTCCTTTTCCGGGGAGACCATTGTGTCATTGACTACTATAATATTGGCTGCAGGCAAAAGCACAAGAATGCTTTCATTAAAGTCTAAAATATTATTCAAAATTTCCGGTGCTCCGATCATTGAGCATGTATATAATGCATCTCAAAAAATCTCAGATCATATTATCTGCGTTATGAGCAACCCTCCCAAGGAACTAATTACTTTTATTAAAGATAAAAGTATCAAAACAGCTATTCAAAAAAATACGATTGGTACCGCTGATGCTGTAAAGTGTGCCTTGAAAAAGTTACCAAATAAATCTAATAATAAAGTATTAATTTTATGTGGTGATGTACCTTTTATATCAACTAAATCACTTACTCTAATGGTCAAAAAACTCGACAACTCTGATTTGTGTTTAGGAACTTTCAATCAACCTAAACCTGAGGGCTATGGACGAGTTATTAGAAGTGGTTCTAGAATTACTAAAATAACTGAAGAAAAGGACGCGTCAGAAAAAATAAGAAAAATAACAGAAATTAATACTGGTATTATTTGTGTCAAAGAACAAATCTTAAGAAAGTACATTACTAAGATCAAAAATAATAATAAACAAAAAGAATTTTATCTTACTGATTTAATCTCATTATTAAGCGATAATAATCATAAGATATCTAGTTATAGTATAAAGGATGAATTAGAGACCATGGGTATTAACTCCAAAAAAGACCTTGTTGATTTAGAAAGAAAGCTACTGGTTAAAAAAGCAACAGATCTTCTCAGCAAAGGCGTTCTTATTAGGGATGTACAGAGAACTGATATTAAAGGTGATTTGCGTGTCCAAAAAGATGTAGATATTGATATTAACTGTATCTTTGAGGATAAAGTCACGATAGGGTCAAGTTCTACTATTGGGCATAATTGCTATTTAAACAGATGCAAGATTGGCAAAAATGTTCATATAAAACCAAATACGATTATTTTCGGAGCAACCATTGGTGATAACTGTATTGTTGGTCCCTATGCTAGGATTAGGCCTGGCGCAGTTCTAAAAAATAATGCACAAGTTGGTAATTTTGTAGAGGTTAAAAATTCCACCATTGGAAGTGGAACCAAGGTTAATCATCTAAGTTATATTGGCGATGCAACACTTGGTTCTAACATTAATGTTGGCGCAGGGTGTATTACTTGTAACTATGATGGAGAGAAAAAATATAAAACTATTATTGAAAGTGATTGTTTCATAGGATCAGGCACAAGACTTGTAGCTCCAGTTACTATAGCGAAGGGATCATTTATTGCAGCAGGATCAACTGTAACAAAAGATACGCCAGGTGGTGGTAGTTTGACAATTGCAAGAAGCAAGCAAGTTTCAATACCGAAGTGGAAAAATAAAAATATCAAGGGTAAAAAATAATGTGCGGCATATTTGGCGCAGTTTCATCAAAAGATGTTCAAAAAGATTTAATTGATGGTCTCTCTAAACTCGAATATCGTGGATATGACTCAGCTGGTTTGTCATTATTTTCTAAGTCTAGAAAGATCAAAAGAATAAGATGTACTGGTAAGGTAAAAGAGTTAAAAAAATTAGCAGCAATAACTAAATTGTCTGGTACTTGTGGTATCGCGCATACGCGTTGGGCAACTCATGGAGTTCCCAATCTAAAAAACTCTCATCCTCATAATTTTGGAAAATTTTCTGTCGTTCATAATGGCATTATTGAGAACTCAGATGAACTAAAAAAAACATTAATCAATAAACATCATAAGTTTAGTTCAGACACAGACTCAGAAGTCGTTGCTCATCTTCTAGAACATTTCTCGAAAAAACATAAAAACCTGAATGACGTTTTGCTTAACACCTTTAAAAAAATAAACGGTTCATTTGCATTAGCTATCTTATATGAGAATGAACCAGATAAAATAATCGTTGCCTCAAATGGCAGTCCATTATTAATAGGAATTGCAAAGAATGCTAACTACATATCTTCAGATATACAGGCTCTTGCAAATAAGACAAAAGAATATATTTCTCTAGAAGATAATGAGTTTGCATTAATTGACAAAGGTTCTATAGAGCTATTTGATGTTAGGGGATCTAAAATCAGTAGACCGCCATTATTTACAAAGCAGAATATAAAAAGTGTTTCTAAAAATGGATACAAGCATTTCATGCAAAAAGAAATATTTGAGCAAAAAGATATTATAATGCGAGTTATAAAAGACAGGCTTGGAGCTGAAAAAATTTTACCTAATATTTTCGGTCCTAAATCTGACGTTATGCTTAAATCTATAAAGCATGTTCACTTTGTAGCATGCGGAACAAGTTATAATGCTTCCCTGGTTGCAAAATACTGGATAGAAGAAGTTTCAGATATTATGTGTACAGCTGAAATAGCAAGCGAATATAGATATCGCACAATAAATGTTCCCAAGGATACATTATTTGTTGCGATCTCCCAATCTGGTGAAACAGCAGACACAATTTATTCTATTAAAAAAGCCAAACAAAGTAACTATAGATCGGTGTTATCTATCTGCAATGTCCCAGAAAGTACAATTACTAGACTTTCTGATTATAGTTATTTGATGCATGCTGGGCCAGAAATTAGTGTCGCATCAACTAAAGCATTTACTTCTCAATTAATCGCATTATTATTATTAGCAACATCTCTTTCAAGATCATCTGACTCTAAACTTGAAAATAAAATCATCAAACAGATTAAAACACTTCCGATGATACTAACCAAAACATTTGAGTTAGAGAAGAATATGCAGGTAATGGCAAAACAATTCAAAAATAAAAACCATACGTTGTTTTTAGGTAGAGGAGCCTCCTATCCAATAGCTCTAGAAGCTGCTTTAAAACTCAAAGAAATTAGTTATATTCATGCTGAAGGATATGCTGCAGGAGAACTAAAGCATGGCCCATTGGCCTTAGTTGATAAAGACATGCCAGTCGTTGGGCTAATGCCAGATAATAATCTTGTTAATCAAGTTCTCTCTAACTTAGCTGAAGTAAAAGCAAGACAAGGGTTGGTATATATTTTTACTAACAAGAAAATGAAGTTAAAGAAAAATGATAAAACTAACATTATACCTATGCCAGCATGTGGGCATTATATAGCTCCTCTTGTATATGTTATACCTATGCAGCTTTTGTCTTACTACGTTGCAATCAATAAGAAAACAAATATTGATCAACCCAGAAATCTCGCAAAATCAGTAACGGTGGAATGAGTTTCTTTGGACAGGACGGGCAGTCCTATATGGCCTAATACCCTATTAAAGTAGCTGTATCTATAATTTCCCTACTGAATTATAATAATTTTTTAATAAATTAGTGATCCAATAATATGATTTTTACCTCAAGAACAGAGACTCCTGAAAAAGATAGAACGGATTTAGGTAATATCTCGAAAATGTTTCCATATATATGGGCATTTAAATCAAGAGTAGTATTTGCTTTATTATTTTTAATAAGTGCAAAACTAGCAACCGTTGCAGTACCAATTTTATTAAAAGAGATAGTAGATTCTCTTAATAGTGAAAAAACTTTATTAATTTTACCTCTTGGTCTTTTAATTGCATATGGATCATTAAGACTCACTTCTGCTTTTTTTAATGAACTTAGAGATATTCTATTTGCAAAGGTTAGATATCATGCTGTATATAAAATATCGGTTAAAGTTTTAAATCATCTTCATAAAATGTCTTTGAGATTTCATTTAGAAAAACAAACTGGGTCAATTATTAGAGATCTTGAAAGAGGAACTCAAAGCTTGTCATCTTTAATTAACTATATGATATTTATTATTTTACCGACAATTATTGAAGTCTTACTTGTTGGTGCAATTTTACTTACAACTTATGATATTAATTTTACATTAATAATATTTCTAACAATTATTATCTATATTTTATTCACTTTAAAGGTAACAAACTGGAGGATGAATTTTAGACATGATATGAACCGTCTTGATTCCGAAGCAGGATCTATTGCAGTCGATAGCATAGTAAATTATGAAACTGTTAAGTATTTCAATAATGAGCAATATGAAATTGAGAGATATGGCGATGTTTTGTTCAAATGGGAAAATGCAGCAATGCAAAGTATGACGACCATGTCATTACTAAATTTTGGCCAAGCTATAATTATTACTATTGGTGTTACATTTATAATGATTTTTGCATCATCTGGAGTTGTAGATGGTTCAATGACTTTAGGAGACTTGGTTCTTGTGAATGCATTAATGTTGCAGTTGTTTGTGCCTTTAAATACTCTAGGTATAGTATATAGACAAATTACATATGCATTAGCAGATATGAATATGTTATTAAAGTTGTTAGATAAAGATATTGAAATTATTGATAAAAAAAATGCACAGGAATTAGTTGTAAAGTCTGGCAATATAAAGTTCAAGAATGTTTCTTTTTCCTATAATAACAATAGAAGTATTTTGAAAAACATTTCTTTAGATATACCAGCTGGTAGAAAAATTGCAATTGTTGGTCCTTCAGGAGCAGGAAAATCTACCATAGGAAGACTTTTATTTAGATTTTATAATTCTAATGAAGGCAGTATTTTGATAGATGATCAAAACATTGTTGATTGCTCACAACATAGTCTTCATAAAAATATAGCTGTTGTGCCCCAAGATACAGTTTTATTTAATGAAAGTATTTTTTTCAATATACAATATGCTGATATTACTTCAAACAAAGAGGATGTAATAAGGGCTGCAACTTTAGCAAACATTCATCACTTTATCGATAACCTTCCAGAGAAGTATGAAACTATAGTAGGCGAAAGAGGATTAAAATTATCTGGTGGAGAAAAACAAAGAATAGCTATCGCAAGAGCAGTACTAAAAAAACCGAAAATAATAATATTCGATGAAGCTACTTCAAGCTTAGATTCAAAATCAGAAAGGAAGATTTTAAATTCAATGGATCAAATTTCAAAAAATACTACATCTTTAGTTATTGCTCATAGGCTTTCAACTATTAAAGATGCGCATAATATATATGTTTTAGATAATGGGGAAATTATTGAGAGTGGTACCCATGATTCCCTTCTTGCTATAAAGGGATTGTATTTTCAGATGTGGAATCTTCAGAAAGAACCGCCAAAGTAATTACTATTTTGATAAAGTCAAAGATTAAATGATTTACCATTATGTTTATTTCTATATCTTTTAGTGATATCTTTTTGAGTATATTTAGTATAAATATTGCAGGTATTTTATAGATGATAGGAAATACAATAAGTAAAAAGGAGAATATTAGATGTTGAATGTATATTTATCAGGAGAGATTCATAGTGATTGGAGAAAAGAAATTATTGAACTCTGCAAAAAAGAGAATTTAAGCGTTATCTTTACTTCACCGATCACAAATCATGAGGATTCTGATAATTGTGGAGTTGAAATTCTTGGATCAGAAGAAAAGAACTTTTGGAAAGATAATAAAGGCGCGAAAATAAATTCAATAAAAACTAAAAAATCTATTCAAGATTGTGATGTTATGATTGTTAAATTTGGAGAAAAGTACAAACAATGGAATGCTGCATTTGATGCTGGCTATGCATCTGCATTAAATAAGTCAATTATTGTCATACATGGTGACGAACATCAGCACCCTCTCAAAGAGGTTGATGCATCTGCATCTGCAGTTGCAAAAGATCAGTATCAAGCATTTAGGATATTGAAATATATTTTAGATGAGTCACTATCATAGTAACACTAATGATAAAGTCATATATGAGCAAAGAATTTACAGAAACTGACATTAGCGAAATCATTCAAATGGCTTTAGCTGATGATGTGAGCTTTGAGGCTATTAACTTACAATATGGTATTAGTGAAGATCGAGTCAAAAAAATTATGAAAAAGAATATTACAAATAATTCTTATAGACATTGGAGAAAAAGAGTTAAACTTTTTTCTGAAAGAAGGAAACATTATAAATAATACTTATGAATGATAATGAGCGCCAAATAATCATAAGAGAATATGTCCGAAATTATGGGAGTTTAAGCATTATATTTGGGTTTATTGGTATATTTATCTTATCCTTTTTACTGAGTCCTATTGCCTTCATTTTTGGTATACTTGCACTAACAAATAAGGAGTATATCGCTGGTTTAATTGGAATATTTTTTTCTATTCTTGGTGTGTTAACATCACCTTTATTAATGGCACTATTACATATGCCAACCATAACGCATATTCATAATGGAGTGATACTTTAATGGCTGAATGTTTATTTTGTAAGATTCAAAAAAAAGGTTATGAAGATCAAATTGCTTATGAGAATGAGTTTTTTTTTGCAACGAGAGATACTTATCCTGTAACAAAATTGCATACACTAATCATCCCGAAAAGACATTTTGCGTCTTATTTCGATATGAATGCGGATGAACAAGCATCAGTTCACCAAATATTAAAACATCAAAGAGATGAAATTCTTTCAATTGATCCCTCGGTCGAAGCTTTTAATATCGGTGCAAATGATGGTACGTCAGCAGGCCAATCTATATTTCATTTACATATTCATTTATTTCCGAGGCGCGCTGGTGATATTGAAAACCCTCGCGGAGGTGTTAGAGGTGTAATTCCTTCTAAGCAGAAATATAACAAAAAATAAAAATTATTTTATCAAATTAGATAATATTCTATTAATAACATAAATTACTATAAATATCCCCTTGAAATAGTGACGATATCGCACATACTAAAAGAAAGAGGAGAAGTTATGATCACATCAATTGTTGTATTTTTTTTCTTAATTTGGTTATTTTGTTGTGCGTTTAAGGATAAATAATTGTGACAGATATAAGTAAGAACAGAGTAATTGATTGGGATAAACAATTGCGAAAAGAAAGAGATCTAATGTCTAATCTTGGCGATGAGTGGACTCTGAGTCAAGTTAAAGAGCTAACCGGCAGCTTCAGGCGCTTAGTTGATAAAGACAAGGATAAGGTTGGAACTGGCGTTTTAGTAGACTGTGAAGAATTCTACCTTTCCCTGGACACTATTGCTCGCAATGCATACAGCATAATTTGTAAAAATAGAAGCTCGGCTCATTTTTCAATCAAAAGAGGTGAGGATAAACATGATGAAGATCCTGCCCTCGAAGATTTTATTGAGTGGGATAAAAAACTTCAGTTATTTAAGAAAAATAATGGTTACGAAAATATTTCTAAAAACTCAGACAATAGTAGTTAAATCTACTTTTTTCTTTTTAATCTTATCTTTTAGTATTTATGCTTCAAATTTAGTCAATAAAAGTATTGTCTGCAGCACCAGTAAATTTAAAATTAAAGGTGGCTTTATATTTAAATCAGATCGTACTATAGAGCGACACAACATTTTGTATGATGAAAATACAGCTAAGAGGTATATTAAAAGCACATCACATTGCTATATGTTAATTAACGATGAGGATGCAATATATGAAAAAGATATAGACCAAGGTTGTGGGCTACCGAATAGTTACATTGATAGCAAAACTTTAGAATATACTATGCCACTAGAAAACCATTTATTATCTGCAAGTTGCTCTATCTATAATGGTGACCTGATCAAAAAGATTAATGATAATTTGAATAATTAAGATATCTATTCATGCTTTTTCAATACACTTTTGATCATTATTTTTAGCTGAATTAACATATGTGCTAACTTTATGTATGCTAATAATATTTGAGAGCTTGCTGCTATGAACGTTATCACCATTCAACCATAATTTAATCTCATTATCGCTTAGTAGAACAGGTTGTCTATGATGAATATCTTTTAGATCACCCTTTGATTCTTCTGTTATTATTGCACACCCATTTTCATTATAAATCCCTGCCATATGTATGATGTTATCACCAATGGTATGATAATATGGAATCTTTTTATTTTGTCGTCTTTCCCAATCAAACCACCTTTTCCATTCATACCATCCATCTGTTAAAAAAATACATCTTTTAGCTTCCTTGAAAGATGGTTTTTCATCAAGAGTTTCAATCCTTGCATTAATAATATTCATTGGAGTTTTTGCCCAACTAGGAGAATATGACCACTTCATGGTTTTTGGCTCACCCGCTAAGACGACCACTTCAGAAGATGGGGATATATTATAGTTCGGTTTAATATCAATATCATAAAGCTTCTTTATTTTATTCTTATTTTTTAAAGTAAACCTGCCACACATAATATACACCTCAAATATATAGACACCACTTCATTCGTACTGTTACACTATTGTAATCTTAGAGAATTATTTATGATAGACATAAAAAGTAATATTACAAAATTCGTTAAAGAGAAAATATTTTATGGAATAAGAAAATATAAAGAAATTTTCCCTAAAATTATTTCTATAGAGTTCACTAGTGCATGTAATGCTAAATGCATAATGTGTCCGCAACCTGATATGGATAGAAAGAAAGAGAATATGTCTTTAGAGGTTCTAAACAAGATTATTAGTGATTGTAAAAACAAACCTTTAAAAAAGATTAACTTGTTCTGGATGGGTGATTCAACTGTTGACAAGAAGATGATTGAGAAGATTAGAATTATCAGGAAGGAACTTCCAAAGGTAAAACTATACTTATCGACTAATGCCCAGCTGCTTGGTGCAGAGAGATCTAGAATACTGCTTGATGAAGACTTGTTAGATGTTATTAACTTTGATATTGATGGTTTGACAAAATCTACTTTTGAAGGAATAAGAGTTAGGTTAGATTTTGATGTTGTCACTACTAATGTTAAATATTTTTTAAAATATAAGAAATCACTAAATAAAAAATATCCCCAAACCAGAGTCACTATAATAGACATGAAACCTACTAAAGATGAAGTTGAAAACTTTGTTGAATACTGGAAAGATTTAGCAGATAAAGTAGATGTCAATCACTATAATACTTGGGGCGGCACCCAAGATGAACTGAACTATGATGATTCCCACAAAAAAATAAAACACCAGGACAAAAGAAAAGAAAGTCAAAATGAAAAATTTGATTTTGCATGTACTCATCCTTGGGAAGAAATGGTTATTGGTGCAGATGGGCGTGTTGGGCTGTGTTGCCTAGATCATGAGTTAAATGAGCAAGTTGGTGATATTAGAGAGTCAACTTTGCAGCAGATATGGCAAGGTGATGTAATCAACGCATATAGAAACAAACAACTTAGACTTGATTATCAGTTAATTGGTAGTTGTAAAGATTGTAATGCCCATACGTATCAGAGAGATAAACTCTGGGCAAAATTACAAAAATCATAGATTATTTGCTTCTTTCATAATAACTCTACATGAGTTAGAGTATAGTTTTTTAAGGTCACAATATGAAAAATAATTGGTCAGAAGTAACAGCGAATCAGTTCATTAAAAAATATACCGCACAAGGCCATACAAGAGATTTAGCTCTAAGAGTCTATACAACTCAATTATTAGGTAAAAATAAAAAGCTAGTACTTCATGGAGGAGGGAATACATCTGTAAAGACTGAAGTTAAGGATATAGATTCTAAGACTTATGAGGTTCTTTGTGTAAAGGGTAGCGGCTGGGATATGGGAGATATAGAGCCAGAAGGCCTTCCCGCAGTTAAGCTAGATCCATTGTTAAGCATGATAAGTAAAAAACAGCTATCAGACGAGGATATGGTTAGTTTCCAGAAAAGAAATTTATTAAATATTAAGTCACCAAATCCATCTGTAGAAACTTTTCTTCATGCATTTCTCCCGCATAAATTTGTAGATCATACACATGCAGATGCAATACTGGATGTTACAAATAGGCCAGATAGTCTTAGGCTATGTAAAAAAATATTCGGGCCAAAAGTTGGTTATGTGCCATACATTATGCCTGGTTTTTTATTAGCTAAAAAAGTTTTTGAGATTTATCAAAATAATTCCGAGGTGAATTGTTTAATACTTCTTAACCATGGAATATTTACATTTAGTAATAGCGCTAAAGAGTCATACGACTTGATGATAAGAAATGTGACTCTTGCTGAGTCAGCAATTAAGAAAATGAGAAGCAAAAAATTAAAACAAATCAAAATATCAAAATGTAAACTAAGTCCATATGAGATTGCTCCTGTTCTTAAGGGTTTGTTAACTGAAAAAGATAATTCATTCATTATTAACTACAGACTTAATAAAGATATTAAGTATTTTATGAATGGTGTCAATGTTAATAAATATTCGCATCTTGGTACAGTTACACCAGACCATGTTATTCGAATTAAACCATACCCCTTAATTATAGATCCTATCTCAAGTGATAATATTAATACATTTCAAATTAAAGCAAAGCAAGCAATAGCTAAATACAAATCTGAATATAAAAGTTATTATAAAAAGTATAGCAAAGGAAAAAATTTGACTATGCTAGATCCTTACCCAAGGATTATTTATGTGACAGGCATTGGAATGTTCAGTGTAGGGGACAATTATAATGCGTCACTGATAGCTGGAGATGTTGCAGAAACTAATGCAAGAGTTATAGCATCTGTTGAGGAAACCTCTACCTATCAAACTATCAAAGAAAAAGATATTTTTGATATTGAATATTGGTCTTTAGAACAAGCTAAAATCAACAAGTCTAGAAAATCAATGCAGGGTAAAGTTGTCGTTATTACTGGAAGTTTGGGGACAATAGGATTTGAAACATACAAAGTATTTAAAGAGCAAGGTGCCGAAGTTGTATTGCTTGATTATAACAAAAGCAAAATTAAGGAAACTCAATTAAATATCCCAGATTTATGTCTGTTTGCAGATGTAACGAGTCGTAAAAGTGTGCAAAATGCTTATAGAAAAATCTGTGAAACTTTTGGAGGCATAGATGTTTTAGTGTCTAACGCTGGGTCAGTGTCTAGTGGACCCATAGGAACTATCTCAGATGAAAATTTAAAAAAGTCTTTTGATGATAACTTTTTCTCTCATCAAATATGTGCTTCTGAGGCTGTTAAAGTAATGCTTAGTCAAAAATCTAGAGGCTGTTTGCTCTTTAATATTTCTAAACAATCTGTTAATCCAGGACTTAATTTTGGATCCTATGGGCTACCTAAATCTGCACTTCTTGGCTTATGTAAGCAGTATGCTCTAGATTATGGAAAATTTGGTATTAGGTCAAATGGCGTTAATGCTGATAGGATTAAAAGCGGCATACTTAACTCATCGATGATAAAAACTAGGGCCAAGGCTAGGAATGTATCTGTAGATCTATATATGAGAGGAAACCTTTTGTTAGATGAAGTCACCGCTCATGATGTTGCACTCGCTTTTTTGCATCTTGCTCTTTCAAAAAGATCTACTGGTGCTATTTTGACCGTTGATGGTGGAAATATAGCAGCCTCAATGAGGTAATTTTCTAGTTAGTCAAAATAATAATAGTAGTCTATTAATAAATTACTGAGAACGATATTTACTCAAACCATCGGCTGTGCTTTGAAAAACTCCTTTTTCAGTAATGAGACCAGTTATAAATTTTCCAGGGGTAAGATCAAAAGCTGGGTTTAATACATTGCAATCTTTTGGAAATATTCTTACTTTCTTTAAAACTCCTTCATTATCTATTCCACTCACATATGTCAATTCCTCTGCAGCTCTATATTCAATCATAGTATCTGTAACTTTATTATTTTCATAGTCAATTGTTGTTCCTGGCAATGCAACATAGAACGGAATATTGTTATCAAAAGCAGCTAAAGCTTTCAAGTAAGTACCTATTTTATTTATTACATCTCCGTTAGACAAAACTCTGTCTGTTCCTGTTATACACATATCTACTTTACCTTCGCTCATTAATAAACCGCCAGCATTGTCTGATATAATTGTATTAGATACTTTTTCATTTGTTAGTTCATATGAAGTCAAAGATGCTCCTTGATTTCGTGGCCTAGTTTCATCTACCCAAACATGTACTTTTATACCATCTTTGATTGCATGATATATTGGCGAGGTAGCAGTTCCCCAATCAATTGTAGCTAACCATCCAGCATTACAATGTGTGAGTATATTAATTTCTTTACGATCATTATTTTTTATAAAGTCTGAAATTATTTGTTTACCATATAGTCCAATTTGCTTACAACATTTCTCATCTTCCAAACAAACATTCTTAGCTATGAGCAATGATGCCTCAAACCTTTCCTTGTCAGGCAGCTCTTTTAATTTATTATTCATTATTATCACAGATGACTTTAAATTTACAGCTGTTGGTCTGGATGCAAGTAATCCTTGTGAGGCAGCATATAAGTTAGCATCTGTAGGGTCTTCCTTCATTGCCATTACTAAACCATATGCCGCTGTACCACCGATTAGTGGAGCTCCCCTTACCTGCATTGTTTTGATAGCTATGATGACATCAGCTAAAGTTTTTAAAGGTATGATATTAAGCGAATGAGGTAGTTTAGTTTGATCAATGATTTCAACAAATTTTTCTTTTTCATTGAACCATATAGTTTTATAATTCTTATTATTAATTTTCATTAGTTGGAAATAATACCCTGCCTGCAATTGTTTTTAATTTATTTTTAGTCTTGTCTGTCATCATAGATGGGGCAGTAATTATAGCTGTATCAAGGCTATTATGAGTATTCTCATTTTTATGTAAAGTAAATTCGAAATTTTGTATTATATCTTTGAGCATATTTTTTGCTTTATCGGTATTCTCTGCCAATACTTTAATTATCATATCTATATCTACATGATCATGATTAGGGTGCCAGCAATCAAAGTCTGTGACCATGGCAACAGTACAGTATCTAATTTCAGCTTCTTTGGCTAGTTTAGCTTCTGGCATATTCGTCATACCTATAACATCTACATTCCATTCCCTATACAGGTTTGATTCAGCTCTACTCGAAAATTGAGGTCCCTCCATTGCCAAATAGGTCCCTCCCTTTTGGTAATCTACTGTTAATTTATTTAAGGCTGCTTCGCAAAGCTCAATTAGATTTATACTGGTTGGTTGAGCCATAGAAACATGAGCTACAATTTCTTCGTCAAAAAATGTTTTTGCTCTAGCAAAGGTTTTATCGATAAATTGATCTATTAAGACAAACTTTCCTGGTGGTAACTGTTCTTTTAGTGAACCAACTGCTGATATGGATATTATATCAGTAACCCCTTTTTGTTTTAATGCGTCTATATTGGCCCTAAAATTAATATTAGATGGAGAAATTACATGACCTCTTCCGTGACGTGGAAGAAAACAAACTTCTTGGTCGCCAAACTTTAATGTTAATATTTGATCAGAAGGACTCCCCCATGGAGTTTCTATGGTTTCCCATTTAGATTCAGAGGCACCATCTAGCTCATAAAGTCCACTACCTCCGATGATTGCAAGTTTTTTACTTAGCATATTAGCCTTCTGCACCAATTATACTAAATACTTTGTAATCTTTCTTTTTAAGAATATTAGCACCGTTAAGATTAAAGAGGTCGATAACAAACATAAAGCTTATTTTTTTCGTCGACATATTTTCTACTAGTTTAGCTGCAGCGATCGCTGTACCTCCAGTGGCAATCAAATCATCAACAATCAAGACTTTATCATTTTTTGATATACTATCTTTCTGGATTTCTACTTGATCAAACCCATACTCTAATTTATATTTCTTTCTGTAGACCCGACCAGGAAGTTTACCCTTTTTTCTTATAGGGATAAAAGGTATATTGCAACTATTAGATACAATTGAGCCAAAAATAAACCCTCGTGCATCAATGCCAATTATTTTTGTAATTTTTTCTTTTTTTACAACCTTTTTAATTTCACTAACAATTATTTTGAGTAGAGTAGGATTTTCTATAAGTGAAAATATATCTTGAAACATAATCCCTTTTTTTGGAAAGTTTGGGATAACTCGCAAATTATTTTTTAGTAGAGTTGATAATTTATTATTCATAATATGCTTATTTTTTCGTCATTTTATATATATAAAGATTATATGATTATTTTTATAGTTTTACTAACTTTATAGTTCTTGTTATTATCATTGTATGGGCATAAAAAATAAAGACAAAATTATTGATATCTTAAATGAAATTATGAGATATGAGCTTTCAGGGGTTGTTAGATACACACATTATGCGCTGATGGTTACTGGAAGAGATCGATTGAGTTTGACTCAATTTTTTAAAGAACAAGCCACAGAGTCATTATTGCATGCGCAGCAGGCCGGGGAGTTAGTTACTGGCTTAGACGGGCATCCATCATTAGAAATCTCCATAATTGAAGAATCTAATAAACATAATTCAATAGATCTTCTTCAAGAAAGTGCTACACATGAAAAAAATGCAGTATCCTTATATAAAGACCTTGTTGAGGCAGTAAATGGTGAAAGTATCTACCTAGAAGAGTATGGAAGAGAAATGATCAAGGCTGAAGAAATTCATAGCATTGAAATACAAAAAATGCTCAAAGATTATAGCAATTAAGTAATAAATTTACTTCGAACTTCCTTAGCCTAAATTGTTTTTAAAAATTCTATTATTTCAATATATGTTTTTTCAGTAGCATGTGGACTATATTTTACAGACACGCCCTTTGTTGAACATTTGTCTAATAATTTAGCAGATTCATTAGGACCTTTAACTTTTTCATTAGAGATTGTTTTTATTTCTCCAATTTTAGATATTGTTAATGTGCACTCATCATTGATGATGTGAAGACTAGGTAGCTTATCAAAAGTGAATCCAAAAAATAAAAAAGGATTGTCATAACCATGTTTCGCACCCTCTAATGAAATATGTTTGATTTTATTTTCATTTGTAGAAAACTTGTCATATATATTTATACATGCTTGTTCCGGAGTCAAGTCATCACTACGACCAGTCAATATTAATAAAGGGTTATTTGTTTTAGCTTCTTCATTAAATGTAAAACCACAGTATGGATAAATGGCTACACTCGCATCAAATAAATATTTACTATTATTGATAAGGTCTGTGGCTTGTCTGAAATGTGAAAGTATTGGTCCTACACCACCCTGAGACCAGCCAATGTATGCAACTTTCTTAATCTTTGGGTGAGTTTTAATTAAATTAAGAGCTCTAAATGCGTCATTCATAAAAGTTATACCGGATACTTTAGAAAAAGTTTTATCATACTTTATGCCTCTATTTAGATAATGATCAATTTGAAAGACAACATACCCATTGTTAGTTAGCAGGTCTACATAGCTATTATGATATTTTCTTAAACCTCCAGATCCATGAGATAATATAACGGCATCATACTCGCTTTTTTTAATTTTAGGAAAAATCAGATTGCCATAGATTATAATTTCAGGCTTTTTATTATAGTTTAAATCATAACTATCTATGGATTTGAAGCATACTTTTTTATCTATTTCTACATTTATACTAGAGTAAACCTTAGTTTCGTCACTGCAGGGGTTTATTTTAGTATTGGAGCATCCGGTGATAATTAGAAACATCAGTAGAACTGATATTAATTTAATAACTTCTAACATTTTGTATCTTATCGTTTATTTAGAAACAGCCTTCATCCCTGTAGCTATTTTAATCGTTTCAAATAATTGATTATCTGTATTATATGGATCTGGTAATTCAACTATTTTATCTTTTTCATATTCTATAATAACATCTGGAGTAATTCCTTGTGCGTGTATATCTCTACCCAAAGGAGTATAGTAGCGAGCTGTAGTTAGTTTAAGAGCAGAACCATCTGATAATTCTTGGATAGTCTGCACAGAAGCTTTGCCATAAGACTTATTGCCAACTATAGTTGCCCTATTACTATCTTGAAGAGCACCTGCTACAATCTCAGAAGCAGATGCTGAACCTCCATTAATCATAACAATTAGTGGTAACCCATTTAATATATCTTGAGGAGTAGCAAAGTATTCAAGTTTAGAATTTATTGTTCTTCCATTCGTGTAAACTATTTTTCCTTCTTGCAGAAAGAGATCTGTAATGCCTACGGCAGAACCTAAAACTCCTCCTGGGTTATTGCGTAAATCTAATATGAGTCCATCAATTGGATTTGGGGCTAGTTTCTTTAATTTATAAATTGCACTTTTTAAATCATTTGTTGAATTTGATTGAAAACTTGAAAGCCTTACATAGCCAATGTTATCAAAAACTTTATATTTTATGCCTTTAGATACAATTATTTGCCTTGTTATATCTAGTATAAGAGGTTCACCGAGTTTTTTTCTTAATACGGTGATTTGAATCTTAGTCCCTGGTTCTCCCCTCATTAGCTTAACAGCATCTCCAATTTCCATATCTTTAACAGAAGTTTCCCCAACTTTAACAATTAGGTCGCCTGCTAAGATCCCAGCTCGTTGGGCAGGAGTATCATCTATTGGAGTTATTACTTTCACATATCCGTCTTCAGTAGTGATTTCTATGCCAAGACCACCAAATTTACCTGTTGTACCAATTTTTAACTCATTAAAATCATCATCAGTTAGGAAAGCAGAGTGTGGATCAAGACCAGACACCATTCCTTTGATAGCAGCTTTAAAGAGTTGTTCATCATCAATTTCCTCTACATACTGCTCTTTTATTCTTTTGAATACATCTACAAACTGCTCAATATTCTGTGCTGGCACAGCTTCATCTGCTTCAAGTGTCACGATAGGTGACTCAAATTGAGCCAGCAAAATCATGGTGAATAGCAAATGTTTTAGATTTTTCATAGTAATATTCATTATATTTTTCTATTAAAGAAAATAATACCATTATATTCCTTTATTATCTTATTAGTTTTGTCTAATATAGATGTATTGATTAAGAATATTACCATATATGGAAACTGAAAATACTAGCTTGGATATTGCAGAACAAATCTTGTTGCAAGAAAAACAGATTCAAAATGATGTGGAAACTGCTTCTCGGTCTTTGAAAGCGATGTCTCATCCTTTAAGACTAATGATACTATGTAAATTAGGGGAAGATGAGTTCAGTGTTCAAGATATTGTTGATAATGTTGGTACATCTCAAAGCAATATTTCTCAGCATTTAGCTATTTTAAGAGATAAGGGAATCTTGTCTGCCAGGAAATCAGCTAATAAAGTATTCTATAAAGTTAGTGATCATAAAACCTTGAAACTCATTGAAATGATGAGAGAGGTTTTCTGTTCACATCAAAAATAAATAAAGGACGGCCTCATTGGAATTTATATCAAATAATATAATATTATTTATAGCATTAGCGATACTTGTCTTACTTATTATAAATTTAGAAACTAAGTCTCTTTTTGGCAAAGTTCAAAAGCTATCTTGTGATGAATTAACTAGGCTTTTAAATAGTTCAAAGATTAATTTAATAGATTTTCGTACAAAAGAAGAATTTAATTCAGGTCATATTATTACAGCTCAAAATCTGAGATTCGAAGATATTGATAAGCTTGATACTAAAAATAATAACGCATTTGTTGCATATGCTAATACAGATTCTGATGCCTTAAAAGGGGCAAAGCAATTCTCAAAACTAGGAATACAACAAGTTTTTTATTTAGAGGGTGGCATCAAGTCATGGATAGAAAATAATATGCCATTAACTGGAGAAGATTAAGATGGATAAAAAAGATATTAAATTTTTTGTAAAAAGAGTATTCACAAAAGATTTGTCGTTAGAGTCACCAGAAGCGCCTGCAATTTTTGATAATATCAAGGCAACACCTAAGATAGCATTTAATTTAAAGACAGCCATTGCTACTATTGATGATACTACTTATGATATTACATTAGATATTAATGTTAAGGCTGAAACAGAAAACAATATTATATATGTGGTCGAAGTTAAGCAATCAGGTTTATTTGTCATAGATGGTGCTGATGATGAGCTGAAAGATGTTTTTTTGAATATAAGGTGTCCTGAAGTTATTTTTCCTTATGCTAGGGAAACAATATCCTCGCTTGTTCAGAAAGCTGGTTTCCCACCAATTTTTATCGCTCCAATTGATTTCAATGCTTTATATCAGCAAGAGTTATCTAAAAAGAAACATTAAGCAATGATAAGAACATTTCGAATATTTGGTGCAGGAGAGTGGGGCCTAGCAGTAGCCAATCACTTATCATGTCTTGGTAATAATGTAGAAATCTTTCTACGTGATGGCAATAAGATAAATGAATTTAGTGCACAGCGAGCTTATAAAGATTTAGATATATCCTTCAATAATAATATTATATTTTATAATTTTTCAGATCTAAACATTTTGCCTGAAAATAAAAATACTTTTAATATCATTGCTTCTTCAAGTTCTGGGTTTTCAGGTATTATTAATAGTTATCAAGAGTACTTCAAATCTTGCGAATCAATTCTATGGCTAACAAAAGGCCTAGATCACTCAAGTGGTTTGCTATTTCATGAAATTATAGATCAACAATTATCACCCAATATAAATAAGTGCATCATATCAGGCCCAAGCTTTGCTAAAGATTTAGTTTCTGCCAAACCATTAAAAGTAAGCCTTGCATCATCCTGCGATCTCTTATCGAACTCTGTTATTGAGGCCATGGAGACAGAGAATTTTATGTTTGAGAAAACAACAGATATCATAGGCGTTGAAGTATCTGGAGTTATGAAAAATATATCTGCAATTTTAGCGGGGGCCTTAACAGTAAATTCATATCCAGATGAATATATAGAAGAACTTATAGCTTTATCTCAAAGGGATATTAAAAGTATCGTCCGTAAAATAACAAGTCAACAGAAGTCCTACAGAGTCTCAGAAGAAGATCTTGATAAAACTGTTTTAAGCCCAGCATGCTATGGTGATATGCATCTAACATGTTATTTTAATACATCTCGTAATAGACAATTAGGTCTAAAAATTATAGGCACATATAATTTAGAAAAGATTATTAAAAAGATCGGAACAGTCGAAGGATACTTATCTACTCTAACATTGAATAAGCATAAGAAAGTATTTGGAGAATCTAGAGTTGTTGAAGCTGCTTATAAGATTCTATATTTAGATGCTAAGCCAAAGAAAGTTTTGAATAAACTATTCAACTAGTGATCTTTTACTTTTCTAGCTAAAGTATTTCTTCCCCACCCTAGTAATTTTGCAGCTTCTAATTTAATTCCGTCTGTAGCAAGAAGAGACTCTTCAATTAACATTTTTTCTACCTCCACGCCCACTTTTTTTAAGATATCTTTATCTGATAAGATTTCTTTTCTTATATGCTGTTGGAGGTCTGACTTCCAATCTCCATCTGTACTTACCACATTAATTTTTTGAGTATTTTGAAATATGTCATCCGGTAAATCATCAATTGTAATAACAGATGATGCACTCATTACTGTTAAGTATCTACATATATTCTCTAACTGTCTTATGTTACCGGGCCAATTAAACTCTACTAGATATTTTAATGTTGAATCATCTATTCTTTTTTCTTCTGTATTTAGTTCAGTTGCCGATGTCTTTAAGAAATATGTTATTAGTGATGATATATCTTCTTTTCTTTCCCTTAAGGGTGGGAGTACAAGTTTAAACACATTTAATCTATGATATAAATCTTCTCTAAATTTATTTGTTTTTATTAGTTCTTCTATATATTGATTAGTAGCTGCAATAATCCTCACATCAGATTTAATAGGCCTATGGCCACCCACTCTGTAAAATTCTTGGCTTGAAAGAACTCTTAGTAGTCTTGTCTGTAATTCAGGGTGCATGTCGCCAACCTCATCAAGAAATAGTGTTCCACCTTGGGCTTGCTCAAATCTTCCGATTCTTTGTGCTTGAGCTCCAGTAAAAGCACCTTTTTCATGACCAAATAATTCTGATTCAAGTAAGTCATGCGGAATTGCAGCAACATTAATTGCCACAAAAGGTTTTGAGCTCCTGTTACTGTTATCATGAACTGCTTGTGCAATCAATTCCTTCCCTGTTCCAGATTCACCTCTTATTAGAACAGTTATATTAGAATTTGATATTTTTCCTATTGCCCTAAATACATTTTGTAGTGATTGTGCTTGGCCAATAATTTTTGATGATTGAGCAGTTGAATTAGAATTTTTCTTAATGGTATCCACATCAGTCTGATTCAAAGCTTTTAGCGCAAGTGATCTAATAGTATCTACATCAAATGGTTTAGGTAGATATTCAAATGCTCCTCCTTTATAAGCCGAGAGAGCATTATCTATATCTGAGTGAGCAGTAATTACGATAGTTGGTAAACTAGGACATTTTTCTGAAACCTTTTGAAGTAAATCCAATCCCGATAGACCAGGCATTTTAATATCTGTGATTATTAGATCTGGCTCATCTGAATTTAAGGCTAGTAACGCTTCAGAGCCATTAGGAAATGTTTC
>ERZ1046367.26-NODE-26-length-116075-cov-8.959852_pt1 | contig 116075 bp, 102 predicted proteins | sample MGYA00383091_ERZ1046367 | MGnify/ENA primary metagenome ERZ1046367 (study PRJEB29581, sample SAMEA5548361) | metagenome | biome: marine; feature: coastal; material: water | depth 50 m | study: Short-term variability in the microbial, nano- and picoplankton... | reverse complement strand
GGTCCCATTGTCCAAATTCATCTCTATGTGAAAAGAATCTTTCTTTAGCTCTTGCCTTTTCTTCATCTCTTCTTGCGCCTCCCATTGCACAATCGTATTTTCCGTCTTCTAATCCTTCTAAAAGTGTCACAGTTTGCAAACCATTTCTTGATGGATTTGCTCCTGTTTCTTCAACAGCATTTCCTTTGTCAATAGAATCTTGAACGTACTTTATTATAAGTGTTTCACCAGTTTTTTTTATTAATTTATCTCGAAATATAATAGTTTCAGGGAAGTTATGTCCAGTATCTACATGCATTAAAGGAAATGGTATTTTTTCAGGATAGAAAGCCTTTCTAGCAAGATGAAACATTATAATTGAATCCTTGCCTCCAGAAAAGAGCATAACAGGTTTTTCAAACTGAGCCGCAACTTCACGTAATATAAAAATAGCTTCGGATTCAAGTTCTTTCAAATGGGTTAAATTATATGAGCTCATTACTTATTTTTAATTAAAGGTAAGATGTAATCGTATATTTTTTTTACTGATTCCTCAATTGACAAGAGTGTTGTGTCGATTACTAGATTTGGTTGTTTTGGCTCTTCAAAAGTTGCGCTTACTCCAGTAAAGTTTTTGATTTCACCGTTTCTTGCCTTTTTATATAAACCTTTTACATCTCTGTCTTCACAAATTTTAAGAGAAGCGTTTATATAAATTTCTATAAAATCATTCTCGCCGATAATATCCTTTGCAGTTTGTCTTATTTCATTTGTAGGACTAATGAAGCAATTAAGTGTAACAATTCCACAGTTTAAAAATAATTTAGATATTTCGGATATTCGTCGTATATTTTCTAACCTATCTTCTGATGAAAAAGAAAGATTATTACTTATACCTACTCTTATATTATCACCATCATGAAGTTGACTTATAATGTTGTTTGAATGTAGTTTTTTTTCTAGTGCTTTTGCTATTGTTGTTTTGCCTGAACCTGAGAGACCAGTCATCCATATTACTTTAGATTTTTGATTAAGTAATAATTCTTTTTCATTCCTGTTGATTAGATCATCAAAAACTGTAAAGATATTTCCTTCTTCTTCTTTCATAATAAAGTCGGCCAATTTAATCAAAATTTGTGAATTAGAAACTATGATTTATATCGAATAAAATGGTAGATTTGTCTTTAATAAAGCATAAATTATTTTGAGTTTCCCAAATTTATTAACTGTTCCAAAAATTGACAAAACTGGCGTAGAAGAACGAGTTAATCGTTTTTGTAAAAGAAGCATAAAAAACTCTTCAAAAACACACGGCTTGCACTTAGCACTAAGTATGATTGATTTGACTACCTTAGATGGAAAAGATACACCTGAAAATGTTAAAAGAATGTGCTATAAAGCGAATCATTTACATGATTCTTTGCAAGGCATTCCTAAAGTGGCAGCGGTTTGTGTATATCCCACTATGGTAAAGTATGCTAAAAAAGAATTAAAAGGGACAAAAATAAATGTTGCTTCTGTTGCTACTGGTTTTCCAAGCGGTCAATCTTCATTAGATGTTAAATTAAGTGATACTAAATTTGCAGTTAATGAAGGTGCTGATGAAATAGATATGGTTATTTCAAGAGGCAAGTTTTTAGCTGGAGAATATAATTTTGTATATGATGAAATTGCTTCTGTAAAAGAAGTTTGCGGTAATGCACATTTAAAAGTGATCTTGGAGACTGGCGAGCTAGACACATTAGATAACGTTAGAAAAGCAAGTGAAATTGCTATTTACGCAGGTGCAGATTTCATTAAAACCTCTACAGGAAAAATTAATCCAGCTTCAACTATGTCTGTAGCATATGTTATGCTTAACGCAATAAAAGATTATTACAAGCAAACAGGAATTAAAATAGGAATGAAACCGGCTGGAGGGATTTCTTCTTCTAAAATAGCTTTACAGTATTTGGTAATGTTAAATGAAACATTAGGACATGAATGGATGAATAAAGATTTGTTTAGATTTGGAGCTAGTAGTTTGGCAAATGATATTTTAATGCAACTTCAAAGACAAGAAAGCGGATATTATGAATCGATAGATTATTTTTCAAAAGATTAATATATGAGCAATATAGATTTAAACAAAATTTGGAATTATACTACTGCTAAAGAAAGTAAAGATCATATTTTATTAAAAGAAAAATATGATTTGTTTATTAATGGAAAATTTGTAAAATCAAAATCTAGAAAGTATTTTAATTCTGTAAATCCTGCTACTGATGAAATCATCGCAAAGATTTCTGAAGCAAATAAAGAAGATATTAATTTTGCAGTTAAAGCTGCTAACACTGCATTCAAGAGCTGGTCTAAACTAAAGGCAAAAGAAAGAGCGAAATATATTTTTAGAATTGCAAGAATGATACAGGAAAGAGCAAAGGAATTTGCTGTTATTGAAAGTATGGATGGAGGCAAGCCAATAAGAGAGTCAAGAGATATAGATATTCCTTTGGCAGCAAATCATTTTTTCTATTATGCAGGTTGGGCAGATAAGTTAGAGTATGCTTTTCCGAATACAAGTCATGAGCCTATAGGTGTAGCTGGACAAATTATTCCTTGGAATTTTCCTTTATTAATGGCTGCTTGGAAAATAGCTCCTGCTATTGCATGTGGTAATACAGTCGTTTTAAAGCCTGCTGAGACAACTTCTTTAACAGCTCTTAAACTTGCAGAAATCATTGAAGAAAGTGGTCTTCCAAAAGGAGTTGTAAATATTGTTACTGGTGGTGGAAAAACAGGTTCTGAGATTGTAAATCATCCTAATATTGATAAAATTGCATTTACTGGTTCTACAAAAGTAGGGAAGTTGATTAAGAGAAGTATTGCTGGTACACATAAGAAATTAACTTTAGAACTTGGTGGTAAAGGGGCAAATATTATTTTTGAAGATGCAGCAATTGATCAAGCAGTTGAGGGAATTATTAATGCAATATTTTTTAATCAAGGTCATGTATGTTGTGCTGGTTCACGACTTTTCGTACAAGAAAGTATTTTTGAAATTGTTGTTGAAAAATTGAAAGACAGAATGTCTTCATTAATTATTGGTGATCCTCTTGATAAAAATACTGACATTGGAGCAATAAACTCTAAAGAACAATTAGCTACAATAAAAAAGTATATAAATATAGGGCTGGAAGAAGGAGGTGAAATATATCAGAAAAAATGTAGTATTTCTGAAAAAGGAAATTGGTTTCCTCCAACATTATTCTTAAATGTTTCACAATCACATACAATTGTTCAAGAAGAAATTTTTGGTCCAGTTTTGGCTATTCAGACTTTCCGTACAATTGATGAGGTTATAGAAAAAGCTAACAATACACCTTACGGTTTGTCTGCAGGTGTTTGGACAGAAAAAGGATCGAAGATTTTTAAACTTACAAAGGAGTTAAATGCTGGAGTAGTTTGGGCAAATACATATAATAAATTCGATCCAACTTCTCCATTTGGAGGAGTAAAAGAAAGTGGAATTGGAAGAGAAGGTGGTTTGCATGGACTAAAAGCTTATTTAAAATTTAAATAATGGCAAGAATAAATGTTTTAAAGACATATAAAAACTTCATTGGTGGAAAGTTTCCAAGAACAGAATCAGGAAGATATTTTCAAATAAAAAATGGTAATGAAGAATTATTAGCAAATATGTGTCTTTCATCAAGAAAAGATTTTAGAAACGCGGTTGTTGTTGCTAGAAAAGTTCAGAAATCTTGGCAAAATGCAACAGCACTAAATAGAGGTCAGGTTCTTTATAGAGTTGCAGAAATGTTAGAGAGCAGAAAATCTCAATTTATTGAAGAGTTAATGATGACAGGCTTGTCAAAATCACATGCAAAGAACGAGGTAGAGTTAAGTATAGATAGATTAATATATTATGCTGGATGGAGTGATAAGTTCCAGCAGGTTTTTAGCTCAGTTAATCCTGTTGCATCAAATCATTTTAATTTTTCACTTCTACAATCAGTGGGAGTTGTTTCGGTAATTTCTCCCAATGATTATTCGTTATTAGGAATGATTTCAGTGATTGCACCAATTATCGTTGGAGGAAATACTTGCGTAATCTTATCTTCTGAAAAAAACCCTATGGCAAGTATTTCTTTTGCTGAGGTGTTAAATACTTCTGATGTTCCTTCTGGAGTTGTAAATATTTTAACTGGAAAAAGAAAAGAATTACTCAGTCATTTTGCATCTCATAAGGACGTAAATGCAATTATTTATTGTGGCGACAATAATCAAGAGATTAAAGAAATTGAGCATTTATCTTCTGAGAATTTAAAAAGAGTAAAAATTTATAAACATAAAAACTGGGATCATAACAGTAGTCAGTCTCCTTTTTTCATAGAAACATGTCAGGAATTAAAAACTATATGGCATCCAAATAAAGTATAGTAGTATGGATCTAAAAGAATTGTTAGTGAAGGCAATCAATGCATCTATAGAGGGGGGGGGTGCAATCATGGATGTTTATGCATCTGATTTTGAAGTCGAACATAAAGATGATAAATCTCCTTTGACATTAGCAGATAAAAAATGCAACGCAGTCATTGAAAATCATTTGATTAGAACAGGTATCCCTTTTTTGAGTGAAGAAGGTGCTAAGATTTCTTTTGAAGAAAGAAAAAATTGGGAATATTCATGGATAGTTGACCCTTTGGATGGCACTAAAGAGTTTGTCAAAAGAAATGGTGAGTTTACAGTGAATATTGCTCTTATTCGTCATGGAATCCCTATTCTAGGAGTAATATATGTTCCTGTAAAAGAAGAATTATATTTTGCGTTAGATGGGTTAGGCTCCTATAAAATAAATCATAGTTCCATTGTTAACAATCTAGAAGATTTGATTTTAGATTCAAACAAATTACCTTTTCAAAATAATAGAGACCATTATGTAATTGTTGGTTCAAGGTCTCATATGTCAAAAGAAACAGAAACCTTTTTTAAAGAAAAAAAAGATATACATGCTAATGTTGATATTATAACAGTAGGGTCTTCCTTAAAATTATGTATGGTTGCTGAAGGAAGAGCTGATGCGTACCCTAGATGTGCACCAACAATGGAATGGGATACTGCAGCTGGACATGCTATTGCAAAAATGGCTGGCTTTTCAGTATTAGAGTATAAAACTAATAAGGAACTTGTATACAATAAAAAAAATTTATTAAACCCTTGGTTTTTAGTGGCTTAAATTATGAAAAAAAGTTTTCAAAAACTTCTTGGGGATAAAGACTTTAATGAACTAATTAAGGGCGGTGGAATTTCTTTTTTTTTTCGATTAGGAGGTCAAGCTTTTGGTTACCTTTTAACTCTAATAATTGCAAATTTATTTGGAGCAAAAGGTTTAGGTGATTATGTTTTAGCTATCACCATATTAAAACTGTTTAGTGTTTTAGCAAAATTCGGTCTTGATACGGCTTCTATTAGATTTATTGCATCTTACGCATCCAAAGAAAAATGGCAAGGGGTTTTAAATCTCAGAAAGAAAGTTGTAAATATATTGTCAGTAACAACAGTGTTATCATCTTTACTAATGTATTTTCTTGCTGATTCAATTGCTGATTTAATTAATATTGATGTCAAATATATTAGATTAAATGCTTTTTTTGTTATTCCAATGGTTTTCTTTATGCTACATTATCAGAGCTTAAGAGGTTTGAAGAAAATAGCGGAATTTTCATTTTTTTACAGGATGTCACAAGCACTTATTTCAATAATTGCAATTGTAATAATCTATCAATTTACTAATGATTCAGAAGTTCCAATATATGCATATCTAACAAGCGTTTTGGTAGTATCCTTTTTAGCCTACCTTTCGTTTAGATATCATCTTATAAAACATGCAAATTCAAAGGATAGTGTAAATGAAGATTTCATGAGTTATTCTAAATTATTAAGTATATCAGTTCCATTAATGTTTGCAGAGTCTGTACAATTTATAATGGTGTGGATTGATAAATTAATGCTAGGTAATATGACAACTGTAGAAGATGTCGGTATATATTTTACTGCTTTTAAATTATCTATGATTGCATCAATTTCTTTAATGTCTATCAATAGTATAGCTTCTCCAAAATTTGCTGAAAAATTTGGTAAAAACGATATAAATGGATTAAGAAAAGTTGTTCAGCAGTCAACTAAAATGATATTTTGGACATCATTTCCTCTTGTTGCAGGTTTCTTTATTATACCTGAGTATCTATTATCATTATTTGGTGAGGAGTTTAAAATAGGTGTAACTGCTTTTATTTTTCTTTCATGTGGAAGGTTAGTTAGCTCTTTCTGTGGATCTGTAGGTAATATTTTAAAAATGACTAATAATCAGAATATTTTTGGTCTTCTATTGTTTTGTGGAGCTGTAATAAATGTTGTATTAAATCTTGTTTTAATTCCTGAAAGTAATCTCTTATCTAGTTACGGGATAAGTGGGATTAATGGGGCTGCTTTTGCTTCAATGTGCAGTTTGTCTTTTTGGAATTTAGCTATGGTTTTAATAGTTAAAAGAAAATTTGGCTTTTTTACATTTTACCTACCATTTTTTAAAAAATGAGTACAAAACTACCTAATTTTTTAATTGTTGGTGCTGCTAAAAGCGGAACATCATCATTACATAATTATTTAAACCAGCACCCTGATATTTTTTTACCTTCTTTTGATTCTAAAGGAAAAAAAGTAAAGGAGCCTCGATTCTTAATAAAACAAATTGTTGAACAAAGAATTCATAATGGCGTATGGGATTATGAGGAGTATAAATCTTTGTATAGTGCAGTTGATAATGAAATAGCAATTGGTGAAGCAACTGTTTTATATTTATATTATTATAATCATGCTATTAAAAATATTATTCATTATTTAAATAAGGATGTTAAAATTATTATAATGTTAAGAAATCCTACTGAGCGTGCATATTCTGCTTATCAACACGTTTCAAAAGGAGTTAGAGAGCAGAAATCTTTCGAAGAGGCGTTATCTATTGAAGAAAATAGAATGCAAGACGACAAAACTATTACGCCTATGATAATGTACAAGGGCATGGGAATGTATTATAAAATGGTTAAAGCATATTTAGATACATTTAAGAATGTTCATATTATTTTATATGACGATTTTAGAGACAATACTAAAATAGAGATGATGAAAGTATATAAATTTCTTGGTGTAGAAAATGATGTTAATGTTAATTTAAATGTAAAACATAATAAAGGAGGTAGAAGATGGAGAAATTCATTTCTCAAGCATCTTTTTATTGAAGATAACTTTGTGAAGATATTTTTTAAATCTATTCTGCCAAAAAAAATTAGGAGACACATATATAAGATACTCTCTAATTTTTCAAAAAATAATACTAAAAAGATTAATAAAGAAACGCAGATGTATTTGAATAACTATTTTAAAGATGATATATTTGAACTTAGTAAGTTAATAAATAAAGATTTAGAGCATTGGACAAGATAAATACGAAACCAAATTTATTTATCGTAGGCGCTGCAAAAAGTGGTACTACATCATTACATAATTATTTAAATCAACATCCTGATATTTTTATGTGTACTCCAAAAGAGCCACATTATTTAATTAATAATGAAATAGGTCAGTCTAGAATATTAAATGGCGTTACTTGCAAAAATGATTATTACGATTTATTTTTAGATGGTAAAAAATCAAAATATAGGGGTGAATCTTCAGTTATGTATTTGATGTATCCTGAAATAGTCATTCCAAAAATAAATAATAGATTTGGAAAAGATAGTAAGGTAATTATTATGCTAAGAAATCCAATTGATAGAGCATATTCGGGATATCAACACGTCAAGAGGTTTAATTCGAATGAGAATACATTAGATTTTAAAGCTGCATGGAATATATCAGAACAAAGATATTTTTCTAATGAAAGTATTACTCCAGCTTCTAGATATCAGGAGTTAGGATTGTACTACAAACAAGTGAAGTTATATTTAGAGAAATTAGAAAATGTCCATATTATTATTTATGATGATTATTTAAGTAATATTAATAAAGAGATTGAGAAAGTAATTGATTTTTTAGGATTAAAGCACATCAAAGTTGATACAAATAGAAACTACATGGTTGGAGGCTGGCAATGGAAAAACCAATATATCAAAAGATATATTTTTGGTAGAAATAGTTTTAAACGGATGATTAGACACTTATTTCCTGTCAAAAGTGTAAGACAATTTTTAGTTCGTTTTTTTATTAAATTAAATAAGAAAAAAGTAACAGATATTTCATCTGATGATCATCAAATGTTAAAACTATTTTATAAATCGGATGTGTTAAAACTCTCAAAGCTTTTAGGCAGAGATTTAAAATTTTGGATAGAATGAGAGTTCCAAACTTCATGTGTCTAGGTGTTACCAAAAGTGGCACAACATCATTATATGATATTTTAATTCAGCATCCCGAAATTTATATTCCAGAATTCAAAGAGCCACATTTTTTTGATATTACTGAAAATTTTAAAAATGGTGTACAATGGTACAGTGATAATTATTTTAAAAAAGCTAATCAAAAGATTATTGCAGATTTCACGCCATCATATTTTTTTGACTCTAATGCCCCAAAGAGAATTTTTGAGACATTAGGTCCCAGTATGAAATTCGTTGTGTTATTAAGAAATCCAGTCGACAGAGCATATTCTCATTATTGGCATTCAAAAAGAGATATTCATGAAGACCTAAGATTTCTTGAAGCATTAGAAATAGAAGATCAAAGGTTGTATGAATATAAAAAAAAGTCAGACTATTTGTCTTACCTGAGACATTCATATCTTAATCAAGGTCTTTATTCTCAAATGCTTGAAAGATATTTGGAATATTTTTGTTTAGATAACTTTTTGTTTATTCATTTTGAAAATGAATTTATTATTGAGAGACAAGAAACAATAAAGAAAATCTTAAATTTTTTGGATATTGATGATACAGTTGCATTAGATATAAATATTAAGAGTAATTCTTCAAGTAAAGAAATATCAAAAACACTTAAAAAAATAATGAAGAGTAAAAGCTGGTTTAGAAAAGTCTTGAAAAATTTAATTCCCTCAATTAAGATTAGACAAATAATTAGAAATAAAATTCAAAGACTAAACAATACTACATTTCAACCCCCAATTTTAGATGTAAATATAAAAATGATGTTACACACTAAATATTTTAAAGAAGATATCAAGCAACTAGAAAGAATATTAAACAAAAGAATGAACTGGTGAATTGAAATTCATATTTTTACGATAAATTAGGTTAGTTTCTTTACATTAAAAATTTAAAAACTAGTTATTATAAATTGATGTCAGTTAAATTACTTTTAAATAATTTTATAATGTTTTTGCTTATTTCAAGCACAGGTGGTTTGATTTTTGTTTTTAATAGAAATGTATCATATCTTTTTTTATTTTTTATTGTTTTGGTTGGATTTTTTTATGTCGGTAAGGGTATAAAGAAATCTAATTATTACTCTGCACTCTTGTCATTCACAACCCTATTTGTCTTGTTTTTTTGTAATTATTTTTTTGCAACTAATTTTCAGTCTTTGACTAAATATACATTTAATATTATTATAATATTAACTACTCTTTTTGTATTCATTTATTTTAATAATCAAAAAAAAGAATCATTACTTAATAGTTTGTATTTTGTTTTAAAGCTTATCTTATATCATTCTGTTTTAAGCTTCTTATTTTATTTCTTTGTTTCAGATGATTTGTTCTTGATAAGCTCCCAACATCACGATAGTTTAGTATATAACTATCTATTTTATTATTCTCCAAAATCAGCCAGTGCACTAAATTTATTTGGGATTGATCTGCAAAGAAATGCTGGCATTTTTTGGGAGCCGGGCATTTTACAGATTTATTTAAATATTTTATTTTTTTTGGAGTTAACTTACTTCAATAAAAATAAGAGCTTACTTATACTAATTATCCTTACAATTGTTTCAACTTATTCTACAACTGGATTGTTTTTACTAATGTTACAAATAGTATATTTTTCTCAAAAAGAATATAAGAGATTTTCTAGATTGGTGATATTAGTATTGATTACTTTGCCACTTTATTTTCTTTTTAATTTCAATTTATCTGACAAGATATATGGACAAAAATCATCATCATTTCAAAAGAGGCTAATAGATCTTACTCAGCCTTTTTATATTGCTGTTGAAAACCCACTTACTGGAATAGGTTTAGATTTAGATAGCTTTCAGAAAGAAAGAGAAGAATTTTATATCAATTCAAATCTTAACGATGCACTTTTTGATTATGGATTACAACAAAATTTAGAGACTTCTTCAAAGGGAAGCACAAATTCTATCATGTATGTGTTGGCTGGCATGGGTTTTCCTACCACAATCTTATTTTTGTATATGCTAATTAAACAACAAATTGTTAGAAGAAATAGATTGCTGTGGATGTCTATTATTCTGATCTCTGTAATGTCTGAGCCTTTACTACTTCGGCCTTTTTTCTTTATATTTATTGTTTCCGGTTTTATGCATTTATTCAATAGAATTTTAGAATCTAAATCAATTACAATATGAAAAATATTTTAATTACAGGTGGTGCAGGCTTTATTGGAACTAAACTTTGTGAGAAGTTGCATGATATGGGTTATACAATTACGATTTTAGATAATTTATCTCCTCAAGTTCATCCTAAAGAAATAGAAAGGCATTCAAAAAAGATATGGGAAAAATGTATCTTTATTGAAGGCGATGTTTGTGATAAAGATATTTGGAAAAGAGCTTTTAAAGATCAAGATTTACTCATTCACTTAGCAGCTGAAACAGGTACTGGCCAGTCAATGTATGAATTATCAAAATATAATAATGTAAATATTATGGGTACTGCAAATATGTTAGAATATTTAGCTACAGAAGATCATAATGTCAAAAAAATAATTGTTGCATCCTCAAGAGCAATATATGGTGAGGGAAAGTATAAATGCTCGGTGCATGGATTCACCTATCCCTTAGCTCGAGTTGAGACGTGTATTAGAAATGGAGATTTTAACTTAAAATGTAAGGTCTGTAATACTGAATTGCAATTGGTTGGTACAGATGAAAAGTCACAAATTAATCCCTTATCTATTTATGCAATAACTAAACATCAGCAAGAACAAATGGTTATGTTAATGGGTAAAACCTTAGAGATACCAACAATTTCTTTAAGATACCAAAATGTTTTTGGGCCAGGCCAATCTCTTTCAAATCCATATACTGGAATATTATCAATATTTTCTACTAGACTTTTAAATGGTAATGATTTAGAGATTTATGAAGATGGTTTAGAGAGTAGAGATTTTATTTTTATTGAAGATGTTGTGGATGCCACAATTTTATGTCTTGAAAATTCAGCGGCAAATAATCAGATTTTTAATGTTGGATCAGGTAAGAATACAAGCGTTTATAAGGTTGCAGAATCTCTTAGAGACTTACTCAATCCAAAATGTCAAATTAGAATAACAGGCAACTACAGACTAGGTGACATTAGGCACAATTATGCGGATCTTTCTAAAATTAAAGATACTGTTGGTTTTGTTCCAAAATATAGTTTCGAACAAGGAATTAGTAAATTTGTTTCATGGGTTAAAAATCAAAGACTTGAGAAAGATAATTATGAAAAGTCAGTTAAAGAATTAAGAATAAAAGGGCTTCTTAAATGAGATTTACTATTCTAATCATAACTATTAGTATATCTATAGTTTCTGCTCAAGATATTAGAGAAAATATTTTTGGTTTTGCTACCTCTAATACTTTTACATATTGTGATGTTTCCGATACTTTATTTACAAATAATGTTTCAAGGATTAATCCTGTTGTTTTAAGATTTCCAGGAGGTGCAGTAGGTAATTTCTATCATTATAACAGAAAAGGGTATGGCTTTGATTTTAATGAAATAGATAAATATCATAGCGGAAAATTTCCAAAGCGAGCTAGGGGACTTGATAGATCTCGTATGCAAAAAAGTCATAATCAAGACTATATTTTAGATTTTATTAAACTAGCTAAGAGAACAAACGCTAAAGCTGTTCTAGTTGCTAATCCTTTTGTGCTTTCAGACAATGACATAATACTTATGATAGATAAACTTAAGGAAAAATCAATTGAAGTTATTGGTGTAGAACTTGGTAGCGAACTATCTAATAGAAGTTACTTTACTAAAGGATATACAATTGATGACTATGTTGTTTTTGCCAAGAGATGCTCCAATGCTATTAAGAGTAGATTTCCAAATATTAAAACTGCTGTAGTTGCTGCACCTTTGGGAAAAAAAAGAGGGCATAGACATAATAAATGGAATGAAAAACTTGCCAATATGGATTTTTATGATGCGATCATAATACATTCATACGCAAAGGTAGTTAAAGGCAAATCATTAGATGGTAAGATGATTTCTGAAAATATCGAAAAAACAAATTTTGCTGAAGAATTTAATTCTTATCGTAATAAAATTATAAAATATTTTGATAAAGATTATCCTTCTGAAATAAGTATGTATAATTCTATTTTTAATAAACCGATTTGGGTCACAGAATGGAACTTGCAAATGTCAAAAACAACAGGAAACACACTATTACAATCACTTTATGTTGCTCAGTACTTTCTTGAGTTATTAAGTAATTCTAATTTGTCTTCAATTGACTTAACTACTTACCATAATTTGGGCGGACGTGATTTTTCAGGATCTATTTTTAATTTTAGTGATAATAAGTTAAATATAAGAAGTACATTTTATCCAATTAAAATGATTGGCAAGATATTTTCTAGTAATATAGTTAAGATTACATCTAAAAAAGAAGATGACACTTATATATACACATGCTATGATAATAAAGAAAATGTTATCCTATCTTATAAGATTGATTGGTCAGAAAATTTATTTAGTTGTACTTATCTAGTAAATGATTTTAAATATCGCATGTCATACAGTAGCTCTAATTTGTATGACAGAGCAGATGAAAAAGGTAGTTTAGAACTTAAAGTTATTAAACTAGATGAGTAATTGTAAACAGATATTTATTGTTGGTAGTAGTAGAAGTGGAACTACTATGATGGGACGTATTTTATCTAACAATAATAAAGTGTTCACATTTAAAGAGTTGCATTTTTTTGGAAAGTTATGGTCAAATAAAGCTGATCAAAAATTGTCAAAAAATTCACAAGTCGAGATGATGTCTAAATTGCTTTGTATTCAAAAAAAAGGCATCTTTGATAATAGAGGTTTTGATATTTTTAATAAAGAATCTGAAAAAATATTAGGTAAAGGGTATGACGACCCTTTAAAATTATATTCTATTTTTTTAGATTATATTACTAACAAAAAAGGTGCTATTCTTTCTTGTGAGCAGACTCCCGCTAACTTATATTATCTTAATGAAATCTTAAATTATTTTCCTAAAGCTAAAGTTATTAATTTGGTTAGAGACCAAAGAGATGTTCTTTTGTCTCAAAAAAATAAATGGAGAAGGAGGTATCTTGGAGCAGGATCTATCCCTTTTTCTGAAATGATAAGAGCATTTGTTAATTATCATCCAATTTTAACATCTAAAGTATGGTCATCATCATTAAGGCATACATGTAAGTATTCAAATCACCCAGATGTTAAAATAATTAAATTTGAAGATTTATTAAAGCACCCTGAAAATAAGATTAAGGAAGTATGTGATTTTGTAAATATTGAATTTAACAAAACGATGCTTGAAGTTCCCTTACTTGGATCATCTTTGGAATTTGATTCTAAATCAAAAAATATAATTGATAAAACCAAAGTTAATAAATGGAAGAATGGGGGTTTAACGATGGCTGAGATTTACCTTTCTCAAGTTTTTTCATCAGAAATGATGAATAAGTTTGGATATAGTAAACAAACATTTAATTCTCCACCCTTTTTAGTGTTATTTTATTTCATAACCTTTCCATTTAAAGTATTATTTGCATTTCTTTTTAATATACATAGAGTAAATAACTTACATGAATTAATTAAAAAAAGATTTTTTTGAAACCAAAAGTAGATTTCTTTATTGTAGGCGCTCCCAAAGCAGGTACAACATCTTTGTATTCTTATTTAAATCGACACCCTGAAATTGAAATGAGCACTATAAAAGAGCCAGATTATTTTTCTAATGAATTTATAGAAGAGCAAAGTCTATACTATAAAAAAGAAAGCGTTAGATCTTTAAAAAAATATCATTCTCTTTATTCTGATATTAAGAATCTTGTTCGTGGAGAGGCTAGTGTCTCTTATTTGTTTTATGAGAAAGTTCCAAAAAAAATATTTAAATATAATTCAAGTTCTAAGATAATTATAATGCTTAGAAATCCAATAGACAGAGCATATTCTCATTATTTAATGGACAAAAGACTTGGATTTATAACAGAAAGTTTTGAAAAGATAGTATATCAAAAATCAACTCATAAAAATTCAGCTTTATTTTATCAACAATACATAGGATTAGGTCAATATACTCATCAGATTAAAAATTATTTTGATGTGTTTAGCAAAAAAAATATACTTATAATTAATTATGATGATTTTATTTGCAACTCTTCTGAAGTTTTGAATAAAGTTTATGTCTTTTTAAGTGTTGAAAAGCGCTCTTTATCTAACACGAATAAAGTATATAATAAGTACACTAAACCAAGTAATAAGTTAGTACAATTTCTATATACTTTCAGTTTTTTTAGAAAGCTTGCTAGTAGTTTTTTTTCGCAGAGTATAAAAGCAAAAATACAAGCATTATTTTTTAAAGATGAGAAGAAACCTACTTTAAATTCTGAGATACAAATTTATCTTAAAGAGTATTACAAAGTTGAACTTGAGAAGCTGTCTAAACTTTTGAATCAAAATTATTCGAAATGGATAAAATAGGCTTAGTAACAGTTACATACAATTCTGCTGATGTTTTACAGCCTTTCTTAAACTGTATTTATAAACAATCATATCAAGATTTTGTTTTATATGTTATTGATAATGACTCTAAAGATGATACAATTTCAATTTTATTAAATTCCAATGATGATAGAATTAATTTAATTAGAAACAATCAGAATAAAGGAGTTGCTGAGGCCAATAATCAAGGAATAAAACTTGCTTTGCAACATAATTGTGATCAAGTATTAATAATTAACAATGATGTTGTTTTTCAATATAGTTTAATTGATGATTTAGTTAAAGCTCAAACTTTATGTAATTCCAGTTTGATAACACCAATGATTTTTTTCAATGATGATCCACAAAGAATTTGGTACGCAGGAAGTTGGTTTAGTAAATTCAAAGGGTATCTGCCCACACATCGTGGATTTGAAGAGATAGATAACGGCAAATATAATGACACTATTGAAGTCAATTATGCACCTACATGCTGTTTGCTTATTAAAAAACAAGTTTTTCTTGATGTTGGCTTTATGGACGAGAAGTATTTCGTATATTTTGACGATACTGATTTCTTATACAGAGTTTGGCAAAAAGACGAACATAAATTATATTATTTTCCAAGTGCTAAGCTTTATCATAAGGTTGGTTCACTAACAAATCCTAATGATAGAAATAAAAGAAAATTTAAGAGTAATTTTTTTATTAAACAATTTATAAAGAACCAAATATATTATTTGAGGAAAATTGGTGGTTTTCTGGCATTTATCTTTATAATTTGGCTTTTTTTTAAGAACAATTTAAAATTTATTTTTAATCCCAAAATTCAAAAGAGTTTTTCTACCTGGATATTAATTAATAGATCATATTTGAATGGTTTCAAAATGTAATTATGAAGATTAAAGTTGCAATAATAGATCCCTTAGGTGCTCATGGCAGTTCTTTTCATATGTATACTTTTGGTCAAGCCATAGGACTTCATAATAGTGGTGTTTCTGTACGTATTTATACAAACAAAGTAACATCTAATCCGTCTGAGATAAATCTAAGCATTTTTAATTATTTTGGAAATATATTTAAAAATAAATCTAATTTTCTAAATGGTTTAATTTGGATTAAAGATTCATGCAGATCAATTATACACGCAAGATTTTCAGGATATAAAATATTTCATTTTCATATATTTTATACAAATATCCTTGTGTTATTTAATATTTTCTTAGTTAAAATTTTCTTTGGTAAGGCTGTTTTGACAGTTCATGATGTTAGCTCATTTTCTGATCAAAAAGACTTTCATGTAATTTCTAAATTAGTATATAATTTAGCTGATTCAATCACAACTCATAATCAATTTAGTAAAAATGAAATTATAAAGATGCATAATTATCTAAATAAGAAGATTCATATAATACCACATGGAAATTATATACCATTTATAAATCTCCAAAGTAGACAAGCTAAATCTAGAGATAAGCTTAACCTTCCAAAAGATAAGAAAATCTTATTGTTTTTCGGTATGATTAAAAAAGTAAAGGGTTTAGATGTCTTATTAAAAGCATTTCAAGATATAGTTTTAGAATTTCCAGAAATAATTTTATTAGTAGCTGGAAAACCGTGGAAAGATAAATTTGATGAGTATCAGTATTTGATTGATGAGTATAATTTAACTGATAATGTTATTTTACATACTAAATTTATACCTGAAAATCAAGTTTCACTATTTTACAGTTCTTGTGATTTAGTTGTGTTACCCTATAAAAAGATTTATCAGAGTGGCGTTTTGATGATGGCTTTAAGTTATGAAAGACCGGTTTTAGTTTCAGATCTATCACCACTGAAAGAATTAATCACAAACAATGAAAATGGATTTACTTTCCAATCAGAAAATAGTGCTGATTTATCTGATAGATTAAAAGAAATTCTTTTTGATAAAGAAAATTTAGATAGAGTAGCTAAAAATGGGGTAGAATTGATTAAAACTAAATATAACTGGAACAAAATAGGAAGACTATCCAAAAAGATATATCAAGATTTATAAAATTGTACTTTAGCAGAAATAATATGAATGAAAATTAGAATTAATAAATATATAGAAAGTGCATCTGAAAGTTTCAATAGTCTTTTAAAAAATGAGATATTAAAGGATTCAATTTATAAAGCTACCACAAAGTGTATTGAGGCTTTTAAAAGTAATAAGAAAGTGCATTTTTGTGGAAATGGCGGTAGTGCTTCTGATGCACAACATATTGCGGCAGAATTAAGCGGTAGATTCTATAAAGATAGACCCCCATTAAATGCAGAAGCTTTACACGTAAATTCTTCTTTCATGACAGCTGTTGCTAATGATTATGGATTTAAAGAAACCTATGCAAGAATGATTGAGGCATCCTCCAAAAAGGGAGATGTTCTAATAGCAATATCAACATCAGGTAACTCTGAAAATATCATTAATGCTATTAAAAAAGCTAAAGAAATGGGGGTGTACACAATTGGTTTCACAGGAAAAAATGGAGGTCAATTAAGTGATTTATGTGATTTGACATTACATACATCTAATGACGATACACCAAGAGTTCAAGAATCACACATATTATTTGGACATATAATATGTCAGATTATTGAAGAAGAAATATTTTTAAATGCATAGGTTCGACACTCTTTTTTTAGATAGAGATGGTGTTATAAATAAAAAACTAGATGGGTATGTTTGTGATTTTGAAAGTTTTAAATTCATGCCGGATGCTCTTATGGCTATTTCAAAACTCTCAAAAATTTTTAAAAGAATATTAATTGTTACAAATCAGCAATGTATTGGAAAGAAAATATTAACACCTGGTAAACTTACTGATATACATAATCAAATGCTCAGTGAAATCAATAAGCATTCTGGAGTTATTACTAAAATTTATTATTGTCCACATCTGATTAATGAATCATGTAATTGTCGAAAACCAAAAAACGGAATGATTCAGCAAGCACTATTTGATTTTCCAGAAATTAATGTTGAAAATTCGTATCTTATTGGTGATTCAGACTCTGATATTGAAGCAGGTAATTCAATGAATCTATCAACAGTTAAAGTTGATAATAAATATACTTTAGCATCTTGGACAAGAAGTTTGACTAATATAAATTGTTAAATTTGTGAAATGACTGTTAGTTTTGAAAAATATTATGTGCTTGCTTTTTTATCTTCTCTATTTGTTTCTGTTATTTTAATGCCGTTCATAATCTATGTTTCAAAAAAACATCAACTCGGAGCACAATCAGATTCACGATCATCTCATGAAGGTTTAATACCAAATTTAGGTGGTATTCCCATTGCTATAGCTATCATATTATCTAGTACTCTTTATGGAGAATTAGATGAAGTAAGGGTTATGACACTATGTTTTATCTTCACCTTTGTTCTTGGTATTTTAGATGATCTATCTGAAATAAGTGCGTATAAAAAATTATTTAGTCAAATTTTAATTAGTCTTATACTAATTATCTATGGTGGCTTAAGGATAGAAAGTTTTCATGGAGTTCTAGGATTTTATGAGTTGCCTTACTTTGTATCCATATTATTCTCAGTTTTTGTTTTTGTTGTAATTACTAATGGGTATAATTTGATTGATGGTATTGATGGTCTAGCTTCAGGTTTAGGAATAATAGGAGCAACTTTATTTGGATTTTGCGCGATACTAATGAATCAATACAACATGGCTATTTTAGCATTTTCATTAACTGGAGCATTAGTTGGTTTTCTAAAGTTTAACTATCATCCAGCAAAAATATTTATGGGTGATACTGGTTCATTATTAATTGGTTTGGTATTTTCAATCTTAGCAGTAAACATTATTAAGCATGGTATTGTTGAGTTTAATAATGTAGATGGTAAAGATTTGGGGCCATTCCTTGCTATATCTTTTTTAGCACTACCTTTATTTGACTCACTTAGGGTTTTCTTAGTTAGGTGTAGAAGAGGAGAACATCCTTTGCACCCAGGAAAAGACCACATTCATCATAACTTGTTAAAGTTAGGATATAATCATAAAAAAACTTCATTTATCTTATATTTCTTTGCTTTAATAATTATCTTTTTAACTTATATTTTAATATCATTTAACATTAATATTAATTATTCTATTGCTCTTATAGCCTTAATAAGTTATTTGTTCCTATATGTCCCAGTTTATAAGTTAAGAAGGAAAAAATGATACGATTCATATTCATTCTTTTCTTTCTTACAATAAACGTTTTATCTTTTTCTCAAAATAAGAATTTACCTTTATCAAATTGTTACAGTTTAGATTTTAAAAAAATATTATACATAGATTCTACTAACATACATACTTCCTTCAAGCCAATTCTAGTATCCGAAAATTTTAAAATGGATTCAATAAGCAAAATAGGATATGTGAATAACTATAACAGTTGGATATTGAAAAAAACTTTTAACGAACATTTATTTGTAATTAAAGGAAAAGACTACAGTGTTGTAGCTTCACCATTGATAAATTTATCTGCTGGTAGAGAGTTAATTGATTCAAAAAAAACCTTTGTGAATTCAAGGGGCTATTTAGTTAAAGGTACACTTGGAAGTAATATTTCGTTTAGCACTAGTTTTTTTGAAAATCAAGCGGTTTTTCCAAATTATTTAAATGCATATATTCTTAATAACAAAATAGTTCCAGGTCAAGGTTTTGCTAGAAATTTTAAAGAAGATGGATTCGATTATGCTATGTCTTCAGGACATGTCACCTATACACCAAATTCAATGTTTAGCATGCAGTTTGGTCATGGAAAAAGTTTCATAGGTGATGGATACAGGTCATTGCTACTTTCGGATAATACTTTCAACTATCCGTATTTAAAGGTGCAAACTAATTTTTGGAAAATCCAGTACACAAATTTCTATGCGGAACTGATGGATATTAATTATTTTGAAACAAACTCATTAGATAACTGGGACCAGATGGGATATCCTAAAAAATATTTATCGTCTCATTATTTGAGTATGAATCTGTCGTCAAAACTTAATATATCGCTTTTTGAATCTGTCATATGGAGAGCAAATCATACACCTGGTAGTAACGGATTTGATATAAATTATTTAAACCCAATTGCTTTATTACGACCAGTTGAATTTTCAATAAATTCTCCTGACAATATTCTTGTGGGCTTAAATGCTAAATATACTTTAATTACATCTTATTTATATGGACAATTGATTCTTGATGAATTTAGTGTTGAGTATTTAAGAACAAAAAATAGTTGGGCAAATAAATTTGGTTATCAAATAGGATATAAAATCTTTAATTTTTTAAATGTTGACAAGTTAAGTTTACAAGCAGAATATAATTATGTCAGACCCTACACTTACGCTCATAAAAATCCTACTCAAAATTATGCACATTATAATCAGCCCTTAGCTCATCCTCTTGGGGCTAACTTTTCTGAACTATTATTGATGGCAACTTATAAGATTAAAAGGTTTGTTTTTGATATTAAAATGATGAGTGTAAAATATGGTGGGCAAATTGATGGTGATCCAACATCTTATGGAAGTGATCTTTTTTTAAGCACTGGTAATTTTGCCCAAGAAGCAAATTTGATTAACATAGGAACAGGAAGACCATCAGATAATGGTATTGAAATGTATCAAGGTAATCTTTCAAAAATTAAAAGTGGAAGTTTAAATATAGGCTATGTTGTTAATCCCATTACCAACCTTAAAATTAATCTTGGATTTACTTTTAGGAATTTTGAAAATGAAAATGAAAACTTAGAAACTAGATTTTTAAATTTTGGAATCATTAGTGATCTATTTAATAAATATTACGATATATAATGTCTTTGATATTAGCTGTAGAAACAACTACAAAAAACTGCTCAGTAGCTCTTTTTGAAAATGAGATTTTAATTTGTTTTAAAGAACAAAATTCTTCGAAATATATTCATTCTGAGTGCTTAACAATATTTATTCAAGATGTAATGTGTAAAGCTAAAAAAAATATGACTGATTTAGATAGTATAGCTGTAAGTAAAGGGCCCGGATCATTTACTGGCTTGAGAATCGGAACTTCTACTGCGAAGGGGTTATGCTATTCATTAGATATTCCATTGATTGCTGTTTCTACTTTGCAAAATATGGCACTAACTGTATCTAAAATTAAAAAGTATAAATATTTTTGTCCGATGATTGATGCAAGACGCATGGAAGTCTACTCATCTTTATACGATCAATTTAACAATGAGGTAAGAGAAATAAGAGCCGATGTTGTTGATGAAAACACATATGCTGAATTTCTAACTGAAAAGGTTCTTTTTTTTGGCGACGGTGCAATGAAATGCAAAGATATTATCAATAATAAAAATGCTTATTTTTATGATGGTGTCTTTCCCTCAGCAAAAGAAATGGGGGAATTAATCAATTTTAAATATGCGAACAAGCATTTTGAAGATATTGCTTACTATGAACCTTATTATCTTAAAGATTTTGTGTCAGGCAAAAAATAGCTTATTAAGATCTTCTTTTTCTTTTTGCTGCGGCATTAAACCTTCCTTTAAATGAGGATCTTTCTGCATCATTACCACTTCCTACAGAGTAATTATTCCTCTCCTCATTTTTTGATGTTTTGCTTTTTGATTTTGAAACAAAACTCTTACTTGAATTTTGTTTTTTTCTTTTATTAGAATCTGAAAAACTGTTGTTTTTTCCTCTTTTTCTTATCTTATTATCGCCTCTGCTAGAGCGTTGTTTGCTGGGTGCTTGAGAAACTTCTACGTTAACTCTATTTCCATTCCAATTAGCATTACCTAATCCTCTTAGAACTTCATTCTCAAATTCTGATGGTATTTCAAAAAAAGAAAATTTTCTCATTATATCAATTTTTCCAATGGGTAGATTTCTATTTTTTGTATATTCATTTATTAAGCCTATTAAGTTGTGAGCTTGCAAGTCTTTTTCTTTTCCTAAATTAATGAAAAACCTAGTATGACCTTTCTCAGCATGACCAACTCTTTCGCCCCTAATATTTGAGCGATCTTTTCTTTCATTTTTGTCTCTTTTGTTGTTAGAGGAGACATTTAAATCGGGTGCATTTTTATAAAAAGATAAAAATCTATTAAATTCCGCAGAAACGAAGTGTTTTATTAACTCTTCTTTATCTAAATGAATTAGCTTTTCTTCAATTGAGGGAAGATATTTATTAATTTGTTGATTTATTTCTGTGGCAACTACCTTATCAATAAGTGTCATTAACTGAATTTGACAAATTTCGTCACCTTTAGGTACTTGTTGAATGATTAATTCTCTCTTTATCATTTTTTCAATTTCCCTGAGCTTTCGTCCTTCCCTGCTATGTGCAATAATTATTGAGATACCTTTTTTGCCTGCTCTACCTGTTCTGCCCGAACGGTGTACATAAACTTCGTTATCGTCAGGCAAATTGTAATTTATCACATGAGAAAGGTCATTAATATCAATTCCTCTTGCTGCAACATCAGTTGCAACTAACATTTGAAGTTTTTTTTGTCTAAACCTTGACATAACATGATCCCTTTGTGCTTGTGATAGTTCTCCGTGAATTGCATCGGCATTGTAACCATCTTGCATTAATTTGTCAGCAATATCTGCTGTCTCTCTTCTTGTCCTGCAAAAAACAATACCGTAGATGTTTGGGTTTACATCACATATTCTTCTTAATGCTTTATATTTGTCCCTAGCATTGACCATGTAATAATGATGATCAACATTTTTTGCTCCTTCATTTCTACTGGCTACTTCAATAGTTTTAGGATTCGACATATAATTTTTACTTATTCTCATAACCTCTTTTGGCATTGTTGCTGAAAATAATAATGTTTGTTTCTCTACTGGAGTTTCTGCTAAGATAGTATCTAGATCGTCTTTAAATCCCATATTGAGCATTTCATCTGCTTCATCTAAAATTACAGATTGTATGTCTTTTAGTTTTAATGATTTTCTATTAATTAAATCAATTACTCTACCAGGTGTACCAACGATAATATGTGTACCCGATTTTAATGTTTTAATCTGAGGAACAATACTAGTACCACCATATACTGGCGTTACTTTTAACCCTTTTGTTAGGCTAGAGTAGGACTGCATATCTTTTGATATTTGTAAGCAGAGCTCTCTTGTTGGGCAAAGAATTATTGCTTGCGGAAGTTTTCTGCTAAGCTCAATCTTATTAAGCACTGGCAGACCAAATGCAGCTGTCTTACCAGTACCTGTTTGAGCTAAGGCAATTAGATCAGTATCATTTTCAAGAAGGAAGGGAATTGCTTCTTGCTGTATAGGAGTTAAGGTTTCAAATCCTAAATTTGCTACAGCCTGCTGAAGATGCTTATCTAGATTAGTTTCAGAAAATTTCATGATTTAATTTTTTGCAAAAGTAATCTTATAAAGTACAATTGTATAATTATTAGAAGTTTTTACTCAAAAAACTCATTTTAAATTTATTAAAACAAGTTATATTATTTCTTTTTTAATCTATATAAGTGTAGTATTTTTGCCTTTTAAAGTTTAAAAAAATGAGCATATATAATTTTACAGATAGGCATATTGGGCCAAGAAATCATGATGTTGAAATGATGCTTGATGTCATTGGTGTAAAGTCAGTTAGTCAGCTGATTGATCAAACAATACCTAAGAAGATTCATTTAAAAGAAAACATGAGCTTGCCATCTTCTTTGTCTGAAAGTAGGTTCATTGATCACATGCGAAAGATTGCACAGAAAAACAAGAGTTATCGTTCAAATATTGGAATGGGATACTTTAATACAATTTTACCTGGAGTTATTCAAAGAAATGTTCTAGAAAACCCTGGATGGTATACCGCATATACTCCTTATCAAGCTGAAATAGCTCAAGGTAGGCTCGAAGCATTATTAAATTTTCAGACAATGATTATTGATTTAACAGCAATGGAAATTGCTAATGCATCACTACTCGATGAAGGTACTGCAGCAGCAGAAGCAATGGCTATGCTATTTGGCGCAAGAAATCGTATTCAAAAAAAATCAAATGTTGTAAAATTTTTTGTTTCTGAATTGTGTTATCCACAAACAATTGAAATAATCAAAACTAGAGCAATTCCTTTAGGAATTGATTTGATTATAGGTGATCACAATAAAGTTAAGATTGATGAAACTTTCTTTGGATGTATAGTTCAATATCCAGCAAAATATGGATCAGTTATTGATTACACGAAATTTATAGAATTAGCTAAATCAAATGACTTGAGTATTATTGTTTCTGCAGATTTATTAAGCCTTACATTGTTGACACCACCTGGAGAATGGGGAGCTGATGTAGTTGTTGGTACAACACAGCGATTTGGAATTCCGATGGGATACGGAGGTCCACATGCTGCATATTTTGCTACTAAAAGTAAGTTCAAAAGAAGTATTCCCGGCAGAATAATTGGAGTTTCAGAAGATAAGGATGGTAAACGTGCACTACGCATGGCCTTACAAACTAGAGAGCAACACATTAAAAGAGAAAATGCTACATCAAATATTTGTACTGCTCAAGTTTTGTTAGCAGTAATGGCAGGTATGTATGCAGTCTATCATGGTAAGAATGGATTGCGAGCAATCAGTAAAAAAATTCATGCACTAACTGCCGCTCTAGCTGAAGGATTAACACAATTGGGTTTTCATCAGTTAAATACAATATATTTTGATACTCTTGAAATAAAAGTAGGTAATGTTTCAATGGAAAATATAAAAACTTATGCTGAGGATGCAAAAATTAATTTTAATTATATAGATGAAAAGCATCTTTCCATCAGCATTGACGAAAAAGACGATTTAGAGAACATAAATGATATTCTAGAAATATTTGCGAAAAGTTGCAATCATTCTGATTCAACTAATTTAATAAAAGAAGTTCTTAGTGGTGACTATACACTTGCTACTGCTAGAATACCAGATGTATTATACAGAAAATCATCTTTCATGGATAATGAGGTGTTTGAGAAATATCATTCTGAAACTGATATGATGCGATACATAAAGAGTTTAGAGAATAAAGATTTGTCATTAACATATTCTATGATTCCTCTTGGATCCTGTACAATGAAGTTAAATGCTGCATCTCAACTTTTTCCGTTGAGTTGGTCTGAATTTGGAAATTTACATCCATTTGCTCCATTTCATCAAGCAAGGGGTTATCATATAATGTTTCATGAGCTTGAGGAGATGCTTTGTGAGATAACTGGATTTGATGCCATGAGCCTACAACCAAATTCAGGTGCTCAGGGAGAGTTTGCCGGACTTATGGTTATTAGATCTTATCATCAAAGCCGAGGTGATAATCAAAGGAATATTTGTTTAATTCCATCCTCAGCACACGGAACAAATCCTGCTTCGGCAGTTATGGCTGGAATGAAAGTAGTTGTTACACCATGTGATGTAGATGGTAATATTGATGTTGTTGCGTTGCACGAGAAAGCTGTAGAATATTCAGACAATCTAGCTGCTCTAATGATAACATATCCATCAACTCATGGAGTGTATGAAGAAGAAATAATAAAAATAACTAATATAATTCATAAGAATGGGGGACAAGTTTATATGGATGGAGCAAACATGAACGCTCAAGTAGGAATTACAAATCCCGCTATTATTGGCGCTGATGTCTGTCATTTAAATTTGCATAAAACTTTTTCAATCCCTCATGGTGGTGGTGGGCCTGGTGTAGGTCCAATTGGAGTTGTAAAACATCTAAAGCCATTTCTTCCAAATAGTCCGCTTGTAAAAATGGGAGGAGATAAAGGAATGTCTATTTCTTCTGCTCCATGGGGAAGCGCTTTAATATTAACAATTTCATATGCATATATAAAAATGTTAGGCACTGATGGATTAAGAAAATCTACCGAAGTTGCAATTTTAAATGCTAATTATATAAAAGAAAAGTTAACAAAAAAGTTTGATATTCTATATACAGGCGATTACGATAGAGTTGCTCATGAAATGATTGTAGATTTTAGAATGTATAAAAAATATGGTATAGAAGTAGTAGATATTGCAAAAAGACTTATGGATTATGGATTTCATGCACCTACTGTTTCATTTCCTGTTGTAGGAACTTTAATGATCGAACCTACAGAAAGTGAAAGTTTAGAAGAGCTAGATAGATTCTGTGAAGCTATGATTTCAATTAGATCAGAAATAAATGATGTTATTTCTGGAAATGTTAATGTAGAAGATAGTGTGTTAAAGAATGCTCCTCATACTCTGGACTTAGTAGTTAATGACGAATGGAATCTCAAATATTCAAGAGATAAAGCTGTTTTTCCCTTGGATTGGGTTAAAAAACACAAATTTTGGCCAACAGTAAGAAGGATTAACGATGCTCATGGCGATAGAAATTTAATTTGCTCATGCAATCCTATCTCAGATTATATCAATTGAGTATTAGCTTAAAGTTAAGTTTGGTTTTCTTATTAGTTATTTTTATATTTGCCATGATTAATAATTAAAAAAATAATAATGAGAAAAACTTTACTTTCAACTCTTGCATTTGTATTTACAACTATGACTTTTGCTCAAGTAAATTTAGTTGATCTTCCAATGACTAAATCTATTAACAACAATTCAGCGTCATATACCAATACAGGTGCAGCGCCAGCCACTTCTTCTTCTGCTTCTTCAACTTATGTGATATGGGAAGACGATTGTGATGATGCATCAACATGGACATTTACTAATACTAGTACTTTAGGTATTGATTGGTATGTTGAGTCTGATCCAAACCTATATCCTGCAGCTTCTTCGGCTGGTGTTACACCATTAGCTATGGCGACTGCTTCAAATGGATTTCTTTTTATAAGTTCTGATTATAATAATACTACTGATTTTGATGGGACACCTATTATTGCAGAGGCTACTACTGCGACACCAATTGATCTTACAAATTTTTTAAACGTACAACTAACATTTCAATCTGCATTTAGATGGTGGCATGATACAAGAATTGTTAGAATTTCTCCTGATAACGGAGTAACGTGGGTAGATATTGACGAAATTAGTAACGAACAAACCTACTCTTATCCAGCACAAACTTCTAACAATCCTCATATGTCTGTTTATGATATTTCAGCTGTTGCTGGTGGTCAGTCTGAAGTTTTAGTGCAGTTTTATTATAACGATAATGATTACTGGGGATGGTTTTGGCCAATTGATGATGTTGCGATTTCTGAATTACCTGATAATTTAGTAGTTTCTTCTGATGAATCTATGGGAGGATGGTGGATTGGATATCAAGGCCCTGCAGGTGGACTTGGCCAAGATTATACTTATTACCCACTAGCCCAAGCAACAGCAAACCCTTATGCATTTGAATGCGTATTGAGAAATGGAGGGATAGCTACACAAGAGGCAACATTAAAAGTAGAAGTAGAAGATGGTTCAGGATCTAATGTGTATTCTGGAACTTCTAATCCACTGACTTTAGCACAGGGACAGCAAGACACTGTTGCTACAACTTCACAATTTACCCCTTCAGCCCAAGGTTTGTATACAATAGAAATGTGGGGTGAAGTTGATTCAGCTGGTGCAGGTAATGTAATTACTTATACTGATACTACAACTAAGATGTCAATGGTAACAGAGTATATTTATGGAAAAGATCTTAATTCTCCTGAAGGTACTTGGAGATTAAATAGAGTAAGTCCACAGCCAGGTGGTTTTGAAGTTTCGTCAACTTATGATATCTACTCTGATGTGAATTTATATTCAGTAGATGTACATATCGCTGATTGGTCAATTCCTGGGTCAAATGTATATGCTGTTATTTATGAAGAAGATCCAGCAGGAGGAGATCCTATTCCCCTAGATCAATCTGATGATTATACAATTACACAAGCTGATATTGGAGCATGGGTAACAATTCCATTTATATCTCCTCAGGCTTTAACTTCAACTACTAAAACTTACAGAATTGCTGTTGGTGCAAATCTACATCCTACTGATTCTGTTGGAGTAAGCGTTTCTGGTCTTGGTGAATATTCTGCGGATGGTTTACTTGACAAAGACGGTATTTTAGATGAAACTGCAGGTCAACCAGGATGGTATACAATTGGTGATATTCCAATGTTAAGAATGAATTTCAATCCAACTACAACTGCAGTTACAGATGCTAAAACAAACATATTTAACATATTTCCTAATCCAACAAACGGACTTATTACAATTGGGTTAGATAACGCAACTAAATATGAGCTGTCAGTTATTAATGTTTTAGGACAGACAGTTTACTCGAGTTCAATAAATGATATTAATACTAGAGTTGATTTATCAATTTTTGATAAAGGTGTTTATACAATTGAATTAAGTGATGGAAATAGTGTTTATTCAGATAAGTTAATTGTTGAATAATATTCAATAACTGATATAATAATAGAAGCCTGGTTTTGCCAGGCTTTTTTTTATACATTTACATAATAACAAAAAATTTTTAAAAAAATGAAAAATTTATATTTATTACTTTTTATTGTACTATTCTATAACAATTCTTTTGCTCAGGAGATAAGTATTGAAAGGACTGAGTCTAATAAAGAAATAAATAGTGTGTTTTTAAATTCAGAAACGAACTCAGTTATTTCTAATTCACAAGCTCCTGTTGTTTTGTGGTCAGAAGATTTTGGTTCTGGATTTCCTCTTGGATGGTCAACACATTCAATAAACACACAGGCAGGACAAGCTACTTGTCCCTGGGCTTGGACAACTGATGGAACTTATGGATATTGGAATGGAAATAATGGAATGTCAGCTTCTAATGAGTTAGAATCTACTACGGCATCAAATGGTTTTTTGATTTCTGATACTGATTCTGCAAATCATTATGCCTATGGTCAGCCTTCAGGAACAACATACGAATATATTGAGTCATATTTTACAACTAACGCAATTGATTTATCGCTGCATCCTGCAGTTAGTTTAGAATTCGAACATGTATTTAGATATAATAATTTAGGCAATACAAGTTTTACTCCACCTACTGTATTCGTTAGCTCTGACTCAATTAATTGGACTCCTTTCTTAGTGAACGGTGGCATTAGCAATAACACACAGTCAAATAATCCTGAGTCAGAGATTATTAATATTACATCAGTTGCCGGTAGTCAATCTACAGTGTATTTAAGATTTGGCTGGACATCTAGATGTTATTATTGGATGGTAGATGATATAAGATTGATCAAAACACCAGATCATCAATTAGTATGCTTTGAAGAAGTGATTGGGGGATGGTGGCTTGGCTATCAAGGACCTGCAGGTGGGCTTGGCCAAGATTACACATATTATCCATTAGCTCAAGCAATAGCAAATCCCTATGCTTTTGAGTGTGTGTTAAAAAATAATGGAGCAGTTACTCAGTCATCTAAATTAAAAGTAGAAGTAAAAGATGCTTCTGGATTTAATGTGTTTTCAGGAGCTTCAAATCCATTAGTACTAATCTCTGGTCAAGAAGATACAATTGCATTAAATTCACAGTATTCACCAACATCTATAGGTACTTATACGATTGACATGTTTGGGGAGGCAGACTCTGCCGGAGTTGGACTAATTTTAAATTATACGGATACAGCAACTAAAGTAACAACAGTTACTGACAACATATATGGAAAGGATTTAAACTCGGCAGATGGTTATTGGAGGTTAAATAGAGTTAGTCCACAGCCAGGAGGCTTTGAAGTTTCATCATCTTATGATATATATGCGGATGTTGATTTATATGCTGTAGATGTTCATATTTCTGACTGGTCTATTCCAGGTGCTAATGTTTATGTTTCAATTTATGAAGAAGATCCAGCAGGTGGGGATCCTATTCCGCTAGATCAATCTGATGATTATACAATTACACAAGCTGATATAGGGGGATGGGTAACTATTCCATTTATTTCTCCACAATCTCTAACTTCATCTACTAAAATGTATAGAATATCTGTTGGTGCAAATTTACATCCAACAGATTCTGTTGGAGTTGATTTGTCAGGAGAAGGCTCTTTCTCAGCAGATGGTTTGCTTGATAAAGATGCAATATTAACTAATTCAACATCAGGGCCAAGATGGTATACAATTGGTGACATTCCAATGTTAAGAATGAATTTCAATCCAACTACAACTGCAGTTACTGATGTTAAGTCAAGTAGATTTAACCTTTACCCTAATCCAACAAACGGATTTATTACAATTGAGTTAGAAAAGGCTTCTAAATATGAGCTGTCAATTGTTAATGTTTTAGGCCAAACTGTTTACACGAATTCAATATTTAAAATTAATAATAGAGTTGATTTATCAAGTTTTGAAATTGGTGTTTATACAATTGAATTAAGTGATGGAAACAATATTTATTCAGAAAAGTTAATTGTTGAATAATATAAATAAATAATACAATAAGAGAAGCTTGGTTTTCCAAGCTTTTTTTATGATTTTTTGGTACATTTACAAGCTAATAAATAAAGTAATAAAATGAAAAAAATATACATTACACTTTTGGCACTTATTGTGTGTTTGAGTACATCTGCTCAAGTAAAGCTTCAAGATTTAAAGGCATCTGATTGTTCAAAAGAGATTAATCTTTTTGAGGAATATCATGTTAAAACTGAAAAGAGAGTCACAAGTACACCCTCACAGAACATTGTATGGGAGAGTGATTTTTCGGACCCTAATGATTGGGTGTTAGATAACAATGGTCAAAATCCTCCTAATTATGGTTGGTCAATAGATCAAAATTCAGATGGATGGTGGAGTTCAAATGGTATAACATCTACATCAGGAGGTAATTTTGCAGAACTCTCAAATGGTGATCCAACTCAAACACCAGGAACTCAGGCTGGTGCTGTTGTATATACTATGACTATGTCTCAACCTGTAAATATTTTTGACTCTATAGGATCAAGTAATGCAACACTTTCTTTTGAAGAATTTGGGGCTAAGTTTTATGATTTACAAGAAATTCAAGTAAGCGTTGATGGTATTAATTTTGTTACTGTTGGAGATAATTCTTCTTACAGTCAGTTAACTCAGAGTGGTGGCTCGGCATACCCTAATCCATCTTTGAGGGAAATTAATCTTGCATCATATATTGGATCGACACCAACTTCAGTATGGATAAGATTTAGTTGGACGTCAGATTTGAATTTAGCGACTACAGATCCAAATTATTATAATACATGGATAGCATATGGTTGGTATATTGATGATGTTAAAATCGTAGAATCACCAGCAAACCGCGTAACTATGGAAGATGTTGTTATAGGTGGTTTTTGGATTGATTATTTAAATTATTCAGGTGCAGGATTAAATGATATCTATGGATTAGACTATAGTGTAACTCCATTATCTCAACTTCAGAATCGCCCATATTCAATAGAGGCTTTATTTAGAAATCAAGGTACTGTATCTCAAACGGTTGATTTAAATTATTCTATAGTTGGAGCAGGAAATGTTACTTCATCTAATTCAGTTGTACTAAATCCTGGCGATAGTGCATTTCTAGGTGCATCTTTTTCACCTAGCACTGTTGGTTCATTTCCAATAGAAATATATGGAAATGCAGATTCTTTAGGAGCAGGTATTATTCTGTCACAAACTGTTTATGCTACTAAGAACATTGAGATAACAGATTACATTTACGGAAAAGATCTCGGACCTACTAACTCTTCATCCTATATGTTAGGAGGATTGGAAGATCAAAATCATATAACATCAAGATTCGAAATGTATGCGGATGAAGATTTATATTCATTGAGAGCATATATTGCTGATAATTCAACTGTTGGCGCTGAAGTTAAAGCAATTATTTATGAAGTTGATTCTACTGTTTCTAATGCAAATGGAGGTGCAATTTTAATAGCTGAATCTGATGATTACACCATTACAGCTCAGGATAGAGGTGCATGGGTAGACATCCCTTTTGTTGACCCAGTCAATTTATCAAATGGATATGCATATGAATTTGGTATTGTTGGATACCAACATCCATCTTTAGAATCATATATAGGGCTTTCAGGCTCTTCAATGTACAATGGTGAACATAGTTTGTTTGATGAATTAGGACTTAGTTCATCATCGGCTGGTTCTCCAACTTGGTATTACATAATATCTACTCCTATGGTACGTATGAATTTTGACCCATCATCTGTGATTACATCTGTAGGTGATAAATTAAGTGATAAATTACTTATTTATCCAAACCCTTCAAATGGTTTAATAAATATCGAATTAGATAAGTTAAATTTTTATAATATATCTATCTCAAATATACTAGCAAAGGAAGTATATAATAGCACTATTTCAGCTGTTAATACTACATTAGACTTATCAAATTTTGATAAAGGTTTGTATTTTATTGAGTTAAATGACGGTGAAAATATATTTACAAAAAAAATAATTATTGAATAATATTTTAAATTTGTATAAAATAAAAAACCCACTTATGTAGTGGGTTTTTTATTTTAAAAGTGGTGCTACCAAGATTCGAACTAGGGACACATGGATTTTCAGTCCATTGCTCTACCAACTGAGCTATAGCACCATTTTAATGGAATGCAAATTTAAACGTTTTTTTTATTTGAAGTAATTTTTTCTGTAAATCATCAATTCATAATGTAATTTTATATTTTTGAAAAAAACTACATTCTTTGAAACTTGTAATAGACATAGGTAATACTAATGCTAAAATTGCTTTATTTGATGGAAAAAAAATTGTTTCTACAAAAATATTGCAAGAATTTTCTCTCAAAAGCATCATTAATTTTGCTTCTCATTATAAAATTGTGTCAACAATTATTTCAACAGTAAAGACTGTAAATGAGGAATTATTAAAAATTTCAAAATATTTCAATGCAGTAATTTTAGATAAAGAAATACTTGTTCCTATTAAAAATCAATATAAATCTCTTGATACATTAGGTAATGATAGGTTGGCTGGAGTTGTAGGGGCAAATGTAATATGGCCTAAAAAAAATATAGCTGTTATTGATGCTGGGACTTGCTTAACTATTGATTTAATAAGTAATGAGGGGAAATACCTTGGTGGGCGAATTTCTCCAGGAATACAAATGCGTTTCCAATCTTTAAATACTTTTACTGATAAATTACCGTTGTTAAAGTTAGAAAAATCAACTCCTTTTATTGGCGATGATAGCATAAGTTCAATTATTTCAGGAGTTCAACAGGGTATTTTAGCTGAAATTAAATCTGTAATATCTGATTGCAGTGCGCAATATTCTGAGTTAATTGTTGTGGTAACAGGAGGTGATTGTTTTTACTTTGAAAAGGAATTAAAAAAGAGCATATTTGCAGAGCCTAATTTAGTGTTAATTGGATTAAATGAAATATTAGACTTTAATGAATAAATTATTAGTTACTTCAATTTTGTTTTTGTGTTTTGGATTTGAAACTATTGCACAAATATCAACTAGCTCTCCATATTCAAGATTTGGTCTTGGCGATTTACATCAAAATATTTTACCATCATCTATTGCTTTAGGAGGCAGTGTTACTGCGTTAAATGACGCTAAAATTATCAACTCATCGAATCCTGCAACATATTCTGCTTTTACTCCAAATTCTTTTTTACTTACTACTGGAGGATGGCATCAAACAACTAATATTGAAAACACAAGTGATCAACAAATTGCTAATAATAATGCTTTTAGTCATTTACTTGTTGGATTCCCTATTTTAAATGGAGTAGGATTAAGCTTTGGAATGATTCCATTTTCAAGTATAGGTTACGAGATGAGTTCCGAGATAATTGACAATACTAATGAATTAAATACTGGAGTCGCCAATTATAGTGGAGATGGTGGTATAAGTAAGGTGTATTTTGGAGGAGGCGCAGAATTATTTGATGGTTTATCAATAGGTTTTAATTCATCTTATTTATTTGGATCATTAAATAGAAGGAAAAAGTTAGATTTTAATGATGATTCATTCTTAAACAGTAGATCGAATAGTAAAATTAATTTGCAAGGGTATTTCTATGAATTTGGATTATTATATAAAGATAAATTAAATGAAAATGAGAGTTTTACAATAGGTATTACAGCTAATAATAACTCTAAAATTAGAGCTCATAAAACCGATTTGATAGAAGCATTTAACTACTCGGGGTTTTCGGAAATTCCTACTGATACATTTGTCAATTCTGAGCAATGGGGTTTTACAACTATACCACAACATATCAAAGTAGGAATTTCATATCTTAAAAATAAAAAATGGCTTTATATAGCTGACTATAGTATGCAAAATTGGGAGAATTATAATATGTTTGATGAAGAAGATAATTTAGCTAATAGTGAAATTATTTCAGCAGGATTGCAATATACTCCAGATCAGTCCTCTCTGACAAGTTACTTTAAGAAAATAGATTATAGAATAGGTGTTACTTATGGAAATATCCCATTAAAATTTCTAGACACACAATTAGAAGAATATAGTTTAAGTTTTGGATTTGGTATTCCTGTAAATAAATCTAGAACAAAATATGATTTCTCATGTACAATTGGACAAAGAGGAACAAATAATAATAATTTAATTAAAGAACAATTTATAAGATTAGGTTTAAGTGTATCTTATGATGGTATTTGGTTTGTTAAAAGAAAATATGATTAATATGTATAAAAAAATCTTTTTATTTTGTTTGATTATTTCGTTAAGTTTTGAATCTAATGCTCAAGGTAAGTTTGGTATTGATGAGCAAAAATGTAAGGAAAACCTATCAATGTTCAGAGAGTATTATAAGCAAGGCAATTTCTTAGATGCTTATGTTCCTTGGATGTGGGCTTTTAAAAATTGCCCTCAAGCTAGCCAGAATATATACAAGAACGGACCTAAAATAGTAAAAGCTAAAATAAAGACAGATAATGAAAATAAGTTACAACATATTGATACTTTAATGATGATTTTTGATCAAAGAATACAATATTTTGGTAAGGAAGGTTATGTTCTGGGACTTAAGGGATATGAGCTTCTTGGTGTAGACAAATCAAGAAGTGAAGAGGCACTTGAATATTTAAAAATATCTATTGATTTGGATGGAAATAAATCATCTGTTCAAGCTGTTTATGGTTACATGAAAGCCATGGTAAATCTTGAAAAATCTAAATTAAGATCAAGTATTGATGTTTTAAACGCATATTCAATTGTTTCAGAAATAATAGATTACAATATTATTAATGAATCAAAATCTACAAAATATTTTATTCAATATTCACAAAAAGTTGAAGATTTATTTACTCCATATGCAAAGTGTGATGACTTAATATCTTTATTCTCTCAAAAGTATAATCCACAAATAGATGATATCAATCTTCTCAAGAAAATTGTAAAATTGTTGAGCGACAAGGAATGTACTGATTCTGATTTATTTTTTTCTGCTTCGAATAGATTATTTGAGTTAGAACCCTCAGCATCATCTGCATATCAAATGTCTAAAATGAGTATTTCTAAAGGTAAAATTTCTGATGCAATAACTTTTGCGAGACAAGCAATTGAAACAGAAGAAAACTCTTCAAAAAAAGCAAAATATTATCTTGTTTTGGCAGATGCTTACAGATCTCAAGGTTCTTACTCTTCTGCTCGAAAAGCTGTAAATAATGCTTTATCTTTAAGAAGTAATTGGGGAGAAGCATATATTAGTCTAGGCAATATTTATATTGCAGGAGCTAAGAGCTGTGGTACAGACTTTGAGTCTCAAACTGTTTACTGGATAGCAGTTGATGCTTTTATGGGAGCATTATCTGATCCAGACACAAAATCTTTAGCATCAAAAAACATAAATACTTATTCTAAATATTTTCCTAACAAAGAAACATGTTTTTTTAATGGAGTTAATAATGGAAGTAATTATGAAGTTAAATGTTGGATAAATAAATCTACTAAGGTAAGAACAAGTGACTAATTTTAAAATATGCGTTCTATCTTATGTTTTTTCATTTTTTTTTGTTCGTGTTCTAATACTCCTGAATCAATTAAAGATTTTATAACTTTAGAAAAATCTGCTGTTGAAACCATCACAGAAGCTGAAATTTTACATACTGAAAATGGAATTTTAAAAGTTAAAATTAACTCTAATAAAATAGAGAGATTCCATGACAAAGAGCCACAAATAGTACTAACAAATGGTATTGAGATCTTTTTTTATAGTGACAAAGCTGAAATAAAATCTACATTAACAGCGGATAGGGCTGAACTTGATAAAAAAAATAAAATAATGACTGCATCAAAAAATGTAGTTTTAACTTCTGTAGATAATAAAAAATTAGAAACATCAGTTTTATTTTGGGATGAAAAAAGAAATAAGATATATACAAATAGTCAAGTTTTTGTTACTACAAATAAAGAGCAGATTATTGGTGACGGTTTTACTTCAAATACAGATTTTACAAATTATTCGATTTCAAATATAACAGGTGTTATAAACTTACAATCAGATACTGAATAATCTTTATTATCTTTACATTATGCTTTTAACAACTGCAATTATCTCGTTATTATTTTCAGCTTTTTTTTCAGGAGTTGAGATAGCTTTTATATCTGCAAATAAACTTAAACTAGAATTAGATAAAAGTAAAAGAAGACTTACATCCAAAATGATTGCTTTTTTTAGTAAAAATGAATCGGATTTCATAACAACTATGTTAGTTGGTAATAATATTGCATTAGTTGTTTATGGTATTGTTATGACTCAAATCCTAACATCAAAATTTGAATATATTTTCAGTTCTGATATAGTTTTTTTACTAGTACAAACTATTATTACAACTTTAATTGTGTTAGTAACAGCGGAATTTTTTCCCAAAGCTATTTTTAGAGTTTTCCCTAATCAAATTATAAATATTTTTGCAATACCAATTTGGTTTTTATTTATTTTTTTAAGACCAGCTGCAACCTTAATGCTATATTTAGGTAATATTTTGCTTAAATATGTTTTAAATCAAAATATTGCTAAAGATAAACAAGTGTTCGGAAGAACTGAATTAGACGACTTCCTAAGTAATGTCAAATCAACAGAGGGTGATAATGATAATAGAGTTGAAGTAGAAATGTTACAGAACACTTTGGATCTTTCCGAAAAAAGACTTAGGGAATGTATGATTCCTAGAACAGAAATTGTCGCTGTTGATTTTAACTCTTCAATTGATGACATTAAGTCAAAGTTCATTCAAACCAAGCTTTCTAAGTTACTAATCTTTAAAGGAAATATTGATAACATTATTGGCTATATCCATTCATTTGACTTATTTAGAAATCCAAAAAATATAAAGTCTGCTCTACTTCCTATAACTTTTGCACCTGAAAGTATGAAAGCTATGGAGTTGCTAAATCAATTCATTGAAAACAATAGAGGTATTGCTGTTGTTGTTGATGAGTTTGGAGGTACAGCAGGTATTATTACTATTGAAGATGTTACTGAAGAGATTGTTGGAGAAATAATTGATGAATATGATGTTGATGAGGTAACTGACAGTAAAATTGATGATAAAACATTTACCCTACTAGGAAGAAATTATGTTGAGGAAATAAATAAAAAATACAAATTAAAGCTACCTGAATCAGATGACTATGAGACTATTTCAGGGTTGTTGCTCAGTTTTTTAGAAGATATTCCTAAAAAGGACGATATTGTTAAAATAGAATCATTTCATTTTACTATTACGAACGTAAATAAAACAACCATACAAGAAGTTAATTTAAATATTAGTTAAATAAGATATCAATACTTATTTGATATTTTTTTTATCTAACTAACAATCGTATATTCGCGAACTTATAAAATTAAATTAGACTATGGCTACATTACAAAATATAAGAAATAAATCAGGCTTATTATTAGCAGTTATTGGAATAGCTATGCTATCTTTTATTTTAGGAGATCTTTTGAAATCATCTAATTCTGGTGGCGGAAGTAATGTTGTTGGTGAAGTTATGGGAGAAGATGTATTAATACAAAATTTTCAGAACAAAGTCGATGAGGGGATTGAAAATTGGAAATCACAAAATCAACAGAAGGTTCTAACTCAATCTACTATTGGACAAATTAGAGAGCAGATTTGGAATCAATATGTTAATGAATTAATTATGCTCGAAGAGTACAGTAAATTAGGAATTGATATTTCTGATGATGAATTCTTTGAACGAATACAAGGGACAGAAGTTCATCCTGAGATTTCAAAAGTTGCTTCTTTTTTAGATCCTGTTACTGGTGAATTTGATAGAGCAAGAGTACTTGGTTATCTAAAGCAGATTGATGAAGATCAAACAGGAGAAGCTAGAGCTAGATGGAATGGATTTCAAGATTATTTAATTGGAGTCCTTAAATCAGAAAAGTATAACTCGCTTGTTGGAAAAGCAATGTTTGTTTCTACAAAAGAAGCTCAAAATGCATCTGATTTCACCCTTAGAAAGAGATATTTTGATTACGTATCTATTCCTTATTCTAGTATAGACAATACTGTTGTTGAACCGACTATTTCTGAATTAAAATCTTTTTATGAAGAAAATAAATCTGATTATACTCAGAAACAATCAAAAGATGTAGACTTCGTTGTTTATTCTGTTGTACCCTCAATTGAAGATGACATGCAAACTAAAACAGAACTTGCAGATTTAGTTTCAGATTTTAAATCAGATATTGATTATGAATTAATAGCAAGAAGAAATTCTGACAATACTAACTCACGTTTTGTTTTTTCTAAATCAGATGAACTGCAAGATTCAAAATGGGTAAATTTATTTAATGCAAAACTTGGGACAGTTATCGGTCCATATCTAACTAGTAAAGGTGTTTATAGAATTGCTAAGCTTGCTGAGATACAATCTCGTCCAGATTCAGTTGAAGCTCGCCATATCTTAATTGCACCAAATCAAAATAGAACACTTGATTCTGTTAATCAAATTATAAATGATTTAAAATTACAAATTGAAAATGGAACAAATTTTGGAGATCTTGCAGTAAAATATTCTGAAGATCCAGGCTCAAATTCAGAAATTTTACGAGGAAGCTTAGGTTGGTTTTCTGAAGGTGCGATGGTTAATGAATTTAATGAAATATGCTTTACAGCTAATAAAAAAGATTTAAATATAGTCAACACCCAATTTGGAGTACATTTAATACAAGTTACAAAAAAGAGTAAATCAGCTAAAAAGGTAAAGATTGCATACATCGATAGAATAATTGAGCCATCTACTGAGACGTTTAACACCTATTACAGTAAAGCTGCATCTTTTGTTGGGCAAGTTATAAATGATGGTATCAGTTTCGATACTTTAGTAGAAAAAAATAATCTTGTTAAAAGAAGTGACTCTAAGGTTGTGCCAAATAAATTATCTATTTCAGGACTTCCAAATTCAAGAGAGATGGTTAGATGGTTAAATAAATCTGACCTGAATGCTGTGTCAGAAGTTTTTCAGTTTGACAATTCTTATGTTGTTGCTACTGTTAAAAGTGTAAATGAAGAGGGGGAAATTGACTTTGATGATGTAAAAGAACAGATTACTACATTAGTTATAAAGGAGAAGAAGGGGGTGAAAATCTCTAAAAGCATTCTCAAAGGATCATCTTTAACCGAAATCGCTAAAACAAATGGAACAACAATAGTGAGTAATCAGAATGCAACTTTTTCAAATGATAATTTAGTTTCAATTGGCTATGAACCAGAGTTGTTAGGCAGTATTTTTGGTTCTACAATAGGAGAAACTTCACCTCCTATTATTGGAAGAAATGCTGTATATGTTATTCAAGTTAATTCTGAAGACGAAGCTATTCTTGGAAATAATTCTCAGCAAAAGAAACAACTAAAAAACCAGGAGATATCTAACGCAAATAGAGCAACTATTAATGTTTTAAAAGATGCAGCTGATGTTAAAGATTACAGAGTAGACTTTTTTTAGTTCTTTTATCGTAGTATCTGTAATCGATAAGAGTCTAAATTTAAAAATATAAAAACTAGAACTGTAAATCCCATTAGCGACGAACCTCCATAGCTAATAAAGGGAAGTGGAATTCCAATTGTAGGCATTAATCCAATTGTCATCCCAATATTTATAAAGAAATGTAGAAATAGAATTGTTGCAACACTATATCCATAAATTCGACTAAAGTTTGATCTTTGACGTTCAGCTAGAAATAGCAATCTTAAAAGTAGCCCTATAAATGAAGATATAAAAATAACACTTCCTAGAAACCCCCACTCTTCTCCAATTGTACAAAAAATGAAATCTGTACTCTGTTCTGGAACAAAATCAAATCTTGTTTGAGTACCGTTTAAATACCCCTTTCCTGTAACTCCCCCACTTCCAATTGCTATTTTTGATTGAATTAAATTATAGCCAGCACCATGAGGATCAATATCAATTCCTAAATAAATATTTACACGAGCTCTTTGATGAGGAGCTAATACATTATTGAATATATAATCTACACTAAAAATAAAAGAAACTATTAAAGTGAATATTGTTAATAGAGCAAAAATATTTTTTTTAGTTTTTTTATAAATAATTATTACTATTAATACGATACTACTAATAATACTTATTAGAATAGTTTTTTCAATTAGTAGGGTAAGTGCAAATAATGTTGCAATAATTAATCCAAAGATTAAAATATTACCAGATAATCCTTCTCTGTAAAGCACTAAGATAAATGCACTAAAAACAATCGCCGTTCCTAAATCATTTTGTAAAATAATTAGCAGAAAAGGAATAATTATAATAGCATAAACCTTTAATCGATCTCTAAAAGATATGCTTTTACTATTTATGTTATTGTAGTATTTAGCAAGTGCAAGAGCTGTTATAAATTTAGCAAATTCAGAAGGTTGAAATTTAAATAATCCTAGCTCAAACCACGAAGATGCTCCTCCAGTTATTGCACCTTGAAATAGTACTCCAATAAGTAGCAGAATTATTAGAGAATAAAAGATATAAGTCATCGAATAAAAAAACTTCCAATCAATGATTAAAATAATAAATCCAACAAAAAAAGAAATGCCAGAAAAAAACATTTGCTTTCCATATCTTGATGATAGATCAAGCATAAATGTAGAGTCGTCATTATATTGTGATGCATAGATATTAATTATACCAAATAATACAAGAAAAGAATACAATAGAATACTTAGGCCATCTATATTATCAAAAATATTTTTAGCTTTTCTCATTCTAATCCAATTTTATTATTTATAATGAATGATTCTAACTCTGTATTAGTTATTTTTTTATTTAGATATTTATCAATCATAAGTGACGCAATTGGAGATGCCCAAGTTGACCCCCATCCTCCATTTTCAACATATACAGCTATTGCAATCTCCGGCTTTGTTTTAGGAGCAAATGCAATAAATATTGAATGATCTTCACCATGAGGATTTTGGGCAGTTCCAGTTTTTCCACATATCTCAATATTAGGAATTTTCGCATTTTTAGCTGTTCCATGTTTGCCTATAACTACCCTTTCCATACCTTCAATAATTGGACTAAAATGCTGAGATTGGATTGAACAGAATTTTTTCTTTGTAAAGTTTGTGTCAATTAGATTGCTATCTGAACTTCTTTTTAAAATATGAGGAGTGTAGTAGAACCCTTTATTTGCTAATATAGCACTCATATTTGCCATTTGAATTGGAGTTAAAAGTAATTCTCCCTGCCCAATAGCCATAGAGATAATTGTATTTGCGTTCCATCTCCCTCTATACAAATTATCGAAATATGATGATTTAGGTAATTTTCCAGGGGCTCCTGAAATAAAATCGTTATTCATATAATCTCCAATTCCAAAGCTTGAAACATGAGAATGCCAATTGTTATATGCGTCAATATTTGAGTTAAATTTTTTAAAATATTTATCAAACATATTACAGAAGTATGCATTGCATGAAATTTCAATTGCATTAATGAGATTGACAGGTTTTTCATGTTCATGACATCCAACAAACTTATCTTTTCCATAACTGTAGCCTAAGTCACCGCTACAGCTATAATGGTTGTATTTACTAATCACTTTTTCTTCTAAAGCTATTAGCCCATTTACAAGTTTAAATATTGACCCTGGTGGATACGTGCCTTGTAAAGCTCTATTAAAAAGAGGTTTTTTCTTGTCTTTCGAAAGCTTAATATAATTTTCTGATCGTTTTCTCCCAATTAATAAATTTGGATTGTATGTTGGTGATGATATTAATGCTAATATCTCACCAGATGAAGGTTCAATAGCAACTATTGCACCTACTTTATCTTTCATTAATTTCTCACCATATTCTTGTAGTTTAATATCTATAGTGGTGATAAGTGTACTTCCTGATATTGATAATGTATCAAATTTGCCACTTTGAAACTTTCCTTGGTCTCTATTATGAACATCAACAAGTTTAATTTTCATGCCTTTATGACCTCTTAATTTTTCTTCATAAGCTGCTTCGACACCTGAAACTCCAGATAAATCTCCTTTTGTATAGAACTTATCTTCTTTGGTTTTTTTTAAATTTACTTCTCCCAAATACCCTATTACGTGAGTAGCTGTATTTGAAGGATACTCTCTCATTGTAATTTTTCTTAAATAAAATCCTGGAAATTGATAAAGATGTTCTCCAAGAGTACTTGCATTTTCTTTGCTAAGATGCTTTATGAATACACTTTCTTTATAGCTAGAGTATTTAAATGCCTTATTGAATTTGTCTACGAATGTTTCTTTAGAAATATTAACTAGTTGACAAAACTTTAAAGTGTCAATTAATTTCTGTCTTAATTCTCTGGGGACAATCATTAGGTCATATGCAGGAACATTTGATACAATCAATGTGCTATCTCTGTCATAAATAAGACCTCTTACTGCTTGTTGAACATCATAGCGTAAGACATTATTATTTGCAGAGAATTTATAGTTTTCATTTATGACTTGGATATAAAATAATTTCGATAAAAAAATTAAAGCTACAAACAAAAAAATACTTGTAACAACTGTATATCTTCCCTCATATCGTTTCATCTTTTGGATGGTTTTGATATTTCTATAATCAATATTAATATAAGTGTAATAATACTGCTAGCTAAAATTTTAAATCCAATAGCAAAACTAAAATTTAGATGCTCAAGAATAAATAAAACAGCATTATGAATTAAAATCAGTATAAAAGAAAAGGTTATAAAAGCTTTAGTCCCAATTTTGTCTATTGTTGTATTATCATTCTCTCCAATAATATTATGAGGTATTGTAAATTTTGCTATTGCAGGTTTTAAAAATGCTATAAATACAGTTGCTGTAGAGTGAAATCCTAAACTCCCGCTAAAAATATCAATTAGAAATCCAACTAAAAATGCATAAAGTAGAAAGCTCCACTTATTAGGCTTAAGAGGCCAGCTGATAATTAAAGCTAAATAAATATAAGGATTAATAAATCTATAAAATAAAATCTCATTCAAAATTAGAATTTGAATTAGAATATAAATTGGAAGTATCCAAAAATATTTTATATAGATATTATTCATCTGTTTTTACTTGATTTTCTAAAGCATTCTGTTCACCTTTATTTACTGAATAAATCACATATACATGGCTTAAATTATTGAAATCTTCTATTAATTCTATATTAATAGAATAAAAACCATTAGTATTATTCTTTTTATAATCAGAGATTAATCCAATATTGATTCCTTCAGGAAAAATTTTACTATAACTATTAGTTGTAATAGTATCTCCTTTGTTTATTGGAACATGCACAGGAAGATCATCGATTTGTGCATGTCTGTAATTAATCCCATTCCATGTTAGTATTGCTGTATGCCTGTTTTTCTTTATAAAAACTCCTGTTGAGGCTTTCTTATTTAATAATGAAATAACTAATGAGTAGTTTTTGCTAACAGAGTGGATTATACCAATAACTCCATTTTTTGTAACAACCCCCATACCTTTTTGAATTCCGTCTTTTATTCCTTTATTTAGTGTAATAAAGTTATTTCTTTTATTTATTGAGTTATTAATAATTTTTGCGGATAAAAAATTAAACTTTTCTTTTTCAATAATTTTTGAATCAAGAGAATTGTTTTTCGAATTTAATAAGCTATACAATTTAGCATTTTCTATTACCAAATAATTATTTATTTTCTTAAGCCTCAAATAATCAGATAAATAATTTTGATAGTCATAAATTTTACCGGTATATTGTGTAGTATAATTTGCTAATTTATTTGCTTGAAAAGAGTTGTTGTTAATTAAAATAGAAATTGATAATCCCTCTACTAGTATGAAAACGAGTAAAAATTGATTTAGTTTTATAAATCTTATAAGATTATGCATTAGTATAACTATCGCATTAAAAATGTATACCTGTCAGTATTTTTAAGTGCTATTCCAGTTCCTCTTGCTACAGCTCTTAATGGATCTTCTGCAACATATACAGGGAGTTTAGTTTTTTTAGAAATTCTCTTGTCAAGCCCTCTAAGCATTGACCCTCCACCTGTTAGATATAAACCTTCATTATAAATATCAGCAGATAGGGCTGGTGGGGTGTTGAATAGTGCACTCATTACTGCTTCTTCAATTTGCTCAATAGAATTGCTTAATGCGCCAGCAATTTCTTTGTATGTAACTATAACTTCTTTTGGAATTCCGCTCATTAAATCTCTTCCGTGAACTGCATAATTTGGTGGTGGATCTTCAAGTTCAGTTAAAGCTGATCCACAATGAATCTTTATTTGTTCAGCCATAATATCTCCAATTGCTATATTGTGTCTAGTTTTCATATGGTATTGAATATTTGCTGTTAGTTCATCTCCAGCAACTCTAATTGATTTATCACATACAATTCCACCTAAAGATATGACGGCAATTTCTGTTGTTCCACCGCCTATATCAATGACCATATTTCCTTTAGGCTCAAGAACATCAATTCCAATCCCAATTGCAGCAGCCATTGGTTCATGTATCAACCACACATCTTTAGCTCCAGCATGTTCAGCAGAATCAATAACTGCTCTTTTTTCAACTTCAGTAACTCCTGAGGGTATGCAAACGACCATTTTTAATGAAGGTGCAAAAACACTTCCTTTCATATTTAACATCTCTATGAAACCTCTAATCATTTGTTCAGAAGCTTGAAAGTCTGCAATTACACCATCTTTTAAAGGTCTTAGTGTTTCAATTTGTTGATGTGTTTTACCATGCATTTGCTGTGCTCTTTTTCCAATTGCTACCACTTCTCCAGTTCGAATATTTTTTGCAACAATTGAAGGTTCATCAACAACTACCTTGTCATTATGGATAATCAAAGTGTTTGCAGTTCCTAAATCGATTGCTATAGCTTCCTGCATAAAGTCAAATAATCCCATACTATTTATTTTTAATGTTTAAAATGTCTTGTTCCGGTTAGAACCATTGCAACTCTATTTTTATCGCAAAAATCTACCGATAATTGATCATTGATTGAGCCTCCTGGTTGAATAACAGCTTTAGTGCCAGCATCTTTAGCTAATTCAACACAATCTGGAAATGGAAAAAAAGCGTCAGATGCCATAACACTATTTTCCAAATTAAGTCCAAATGATTTAGCTTTAACAACAGCTTGTTTTAGCGCATCTACTCTAGAAGTTTGGCCAACTCCGCTTGCAAGCAGTTGCTTATTTTTCACGAACACGATAGTGTTAGACTTTGTGTGTTTACATATTTTAGATGCAAATACAAGATCAGTTAATTGATTGTTGTCGGGTTTTGTCTGTGTTACTGTTCTCATATCAGACTTAAGGTCTGTTTTTAAATCTTTTTCTTGAAACAAGATACCATCTAAAACAGTTCGAAACTGTACTTTTGGTAAACTAATGTTTTTTTGTTTAAGCAGAACTCTTTTTTTCTTTTTACTTAATAGATTTAAAGCTTCATTGCTAAAAGATGGAGCAATCAAAACTTCGTAGAATAATTTATTTATCTCACTTGCAGTTTCAAAATCAATTTCTTTATTAGTTACTAATACTCCACCAAAGGCAGATGTTGGGTCGCCTGCCAATGCATCCTTCCAAGCATCAACTAATTTTACTCGACTTGCAACACCACATGCATTATTATGCTTTAAAACCGCGAAAGTTGTTTCATTAAATTCAGAGATAAGATTTACTGCCGCATCTATATCTAAAATATTATTATACGATAATTCTTTTCCATTTAGTTTGGTAAACATATTATCAAGATTTCCAAAAAATGCGCCTTGTTGATGAGGATTTTCTCCATATCTTAAAGTTTTTTGTTCTCGAATACTATGTTTAAACACTCTTTCTTCTCCTTTATTAAAGTAATTGAAAATTGCGCAGTCGTAGTGAGATGTCACATTGAACGCATTTATAGCAAATCTTTTTCTGTGTTCTAAGTTTGTATTTCCTTGATTTGTGTTCAGTATGTCTAATGTTTCTTTATATTGACTTAACTCAGAAACAACTAGAACGTCTTTATAGTTTTTGGCGGCTGCTCTAATCAGAGATATCCCTCCAATATCTATTTTCTCAATAATCTCTTGCTCTGAAGCATTTGATTTAATTGTTTTTTCAAATGGATAAAGATCAACAATAACTAAATCAAACTCTGGTATTTGATATTCATCTAATTGTTCTTTATCAGATTTCTCATCTCTTCTGGAAAGAATCCCCCCAAATACGTTAGGATGTAACGTCTTAACCCTTCCAGCTAGTATTGATGGATAGGATGTTAGGTCTTCTACTCGATTTACATCAATATTTTGTTTTTTGATGTATTCCTCTGTACCTCCAGTTGAATAAATATTTATGTTTAATTCGTTAAGTTTCTTTACAATTGGAGCTAAGCCATCTTTATGAAATACTGATATAAGAGCGTTTTTTATTTTTCTATTGTTTTGCATTTTTCTTTCTTAAGACTATCTGCAATTTTACTTAAATCTTAGGTCAATATGAAATGAAAAGATATCAAAAAAAAAGATTGTTAATAAGTTGTTTCTATTGTTGATTAAATGATATTTTTAAAATTGATTGACAGATTTTGAGTGCATCTTCAATGTTATAAATATTTATAACAACTAATGAAAGTTTTTGTTTTTTTTCATTCATCTCACAATTGTTGAAATTTTTTTTCAAATATTCTAGAACTAGTTTAAATGCTTCAGATGTATAATATTCCTCATTATCGTGGTCTGTGAAATAAGCTCGCATTTGATTGTTTTTTAGTAAAATTCGCTCAAATCCAATCTTTTTTGCTAACCATCTTAGTCTTAAAGCATCACAAATATTATTAATTGCCAGTGGAATATCTCCAAACCTATCTTTTAATCTTATCTTAAAACTTGTAATTTCCTCTTCACTTTTAAGGTTATTTAGTTCTTTATATAAATTTAATCTTTCACTAACATTACTTACATAACTATCTGGAATTAGGATTTCTAAATCTGTGTCTAAAACACATTCTTTAGTAAAAAATTGTTCTTTTTGCTCATTAAATAAATCTTGAAATTTTTCTCTTTTCAGTTCTTCTATTGCTTCATTTAGAATTTTTTGGTATGTTTCAAATCCAATATCATTTATAAAGCCAGATTGATCTGCACCTAAAAGATCTCCGGCACCTCTTATATCAAGATCTCTCATTGCAATTTTAAATCCACTACCTAAATTTGAGAATTGCTCTAAAGCAATCAGCCTTTTTCGACTTTTTTCAGATAATTGATGAGTTGGAGGACTAATTAAGTAGCAGAAAGCTTTTTTATTACTTCTTCCAACCCTACCTCTCATTTGATGCAGATCACTTAGACCAAAATTTTGTGCATTGTTAATAATAATTGTATTGGCATTTGCAATATCAACTCCATTTTCAATAATTGTTGTAGAAACTAAGACGTCAAAATCTCCTTCCATAAATTCAATCATCAACTCCTCAAGTTTTTTCCCTTCCATCTGGCCATGACCTATTCTAACTTTAGCATCAGGACAAAGTCTTTGAATTAATCCCGAAACATCTTTGATGTTATCGACTCTGTTGTGAACAAAAAAAACTTGACCACTTCTAGCCATTTCATAACTTATGATATCACGTATCTTTTCCTGAGACATCCCCATTATTGTAGTTTCAACTGTTTGTCTGTTTGGGGGAGGAGTATTAATAATTGATAAATCTCTTGCTCCTAATAACGAAAATTGTAATGTTCTTGGGATAGGAGTTGCACTTAATGTTAGTGTATCTATATTCTCTTTAAAAAGCTTTAGTTTATCTTTAATATTCACTCCAAATTTCTGCTCTTCATCTATAATCATGAGACCTAAATCAAGGAATTTGACATCTTTACCTACAATTCTATGTGTCCCAATTAGAATATCGATATTTCCACTTGCTACTTTTTCAAGTGTTATTTTCTGCTCCTTTTTTGATTTAAATCTATTTATGTAATCAATTTGACAAGGGAAATTTTTTAACCGTCTTTTGAAGGTTTTATAATGTTGTAATGCTAGAATTGTTGTCGGTACAAGTATCGCAACTTGTTTGCTGTCTGATACAGCTTTGAAGGCAGCGCGAATAGCAACCTCGGTTTTTCCAAAACCTACATCTCCACATATTAATCGATCCATAGGAATTTCCTTTTCCATATCTTTTTTAATATCAGATGTAGCTTTAGTTTGATCTGGGGTGTCTTCAAAAATAAAAGAAGATTCTAGTTCATATTGTAAATAGGTGTCTGGAGTAAAGGCAAATCCTTTTTTTAATCTTCGTTTTGCATAAAGTTGAATCAAATCAAAAGCAATCTGTTTTACTTTTACTTTAGTTTTTTCTTTATTTTTTTTCCAAATAGGAGAGCCTAACTGATTTATTTTTGGCTCTAATCCTTCTTTTGCTGAAAACTTAGAGATTTTATGTAGAGAGTGAATACTAATGTATAAAATATCTCCTTCCTTATAGGTAAGCTTTATTACTTCTTGAGATTTTCCGTGATTATCAATCTTATGTAGGCCCTCAAATTTTCCAATACCATGATCAATATGAGTGACAAAATCACCAATTGTTAGTGAGGTAAGTTGTTTGATTGATATTGCCTGTGAGTCAGTAAATTTAGTTTTAGGACTAAATTTATGATACCTATTAAAGATCTCATGATCAGTGTATATAGCCTGCTTATTGGTATAATCAATAAAACCTTCCTTTAAAGAGAATAAAATACATTTATACGTGAAACTTTGATCTGAATTATTAAAGATAGATGTGAATCTTTCTTCCTGTTCTTCTGATGAACAGAGTATTATGTTTTCAATGCCTTCATTATTATTTTTTATAAAATCTTCTCTAAGTAGATCAAATTGTTTGTTAATTCTTGTTAAAGATGATGTATTTGTATTTATAACTTTAGCAGTTTTAAAATACCTTTTATTATTTACCTCAATAATTGAAAATTTATTTAACTGACTTGTAAATTCAAATCCATAAGTAAAAATATTTTCTGGTAAAAGATGTTGGGTTATATTGTCTTCTATTTTTTTTTCATATTCTTTACTTACTTTATTGAAATAGTCATTAAGTATGTCTTTTGTATAATTAATATCCTTTGTCCAAACAGTTGTGCTTTTTGGTAAATATTCTAAGATGCTAACCTGATAATCAATACTTTTTTTTGCTTCAGTGTTAGGAATTATAGTTATTTTATTTGATGTTTTAACAGATAGTTGTGAATTTATATCAAATGTTCTTATGCTTTCAATAGTTGTGTCAAAAAATTCTAATCTGAATGGCAATTCATCTGCAAAAGAGTATACGTCTATAATGCCACCTCTAATTGAGAATTGTCCAGGTTCAATGACAAAATCAACTTTCTTAAAATTTAGATTTAATATCATTTGTTCTAATATCTCAATTTCAATCTGGTCAGAGATCTTTAATGTAATAGAATTTTTTTTCAACTCTTTTCTGCTTACTACCTTTTCAGATAACGCTTCCGGATAAGTAATGATTATAGGATTTCTTTTTTGAATAAGTTTGTTTAATACTTCAATCCTTAGTAGAATATTTGCATTATCAGTTTCTTCAATTTGATATGCTCTTCTGTATGATGCAGGAAAAAAAAAGACCTCATAGTTAAGTAACCTTTCTATATCATTTGTGAAGTACGAAGCCTCCTCCTTATTGCTTAAAATAAACAAATGTGGAGTACTACTATCTATAACGACTCCACTTGCAGTAGTTGCAAAAGAGGATCCTATTAAACCTGATGCTTGTATTTTAACTCCTTGATTTTCTAACGCTTTTTTTATTGCATTAGATTGTTTTGGTATGCCAAAGTGAGATAGTATAGGAGCTTCTAGAGGCAATTATATTTTATTAATTTCTTTTATCATATTTTTAAACCAATCGACTGATGTGTCAAAAGGTTTCCCCCCTTTAATTCTATTAAAATCTATACACGAAAGTTTATTATTATCTTCATCTACTCCAATAACACCACTTATGTTATTTTTAGCACTTTTCACAGCATAATCACAAAAGGAAAAAATCAATTTCAAATCATTCTCGTTAGCTTTAGCTGATCTTGAAAAGTAACCGCTTTTTTGAATTAGTATTTTGTTTGCATTTAATTTCTCTCCAAATTTTTTTGCAAACCATTTTCCAGCATTCAAATCGTCAAGTCTAACGTGACCAAATGCATCATATAATATATTTTTCTTACTATCTTTGGCTTCTTTAATTATTAAGTCATACCCAGCTCCTTCAGATAAAAATATATTTACACAATCATATTTATCCATTATTTTCTTTAATCGAGAACATTCTTTTTCAAATTTAATCTTATTTTCAGGAATAAAAATTGAATGAATATCCCATTTTCCCTTAAAGAGTTTAATTTCATCAATAAAATGTTTCTTTTTTAGCCTTTCTCTGTATTTGTAAGCTGTTGCAGCTGTTAGCCAGCCACAATTTCTTCCCATAATTTCATGTATAATTAGTTGCCTGTTTGATGTTGTATTTTCATTAACAATATTCTCAAAAAATAAAGCCCCTTGTTCTGCAGCCGTATCTGCACCCAATGATTGAGCTATTGGAAACACATCATTATCAATTGTCTTTGGTAATCCTACTACTGTAAGTTCGTAGTTGTTTTTTTTAAGAAATCTTGATAAATCTGCTGCAGTAGTATTTGTGTCATCACCTCCAATTGTGTGCAAAATTGTCACCCCATCCGTAACTAATTGATCAGCGGCTATTTTTAATGGATGTTCGCCTTCTTTTATTAAGCCTTGATTTAAACAATCTTTCAGATTAGTTAATTTTATCCTACTGTTACCAATAGGAGAGCCTCCAAATTGATAAAATTTATTTATATTTTTTAGTATCGATTTTGGAAAGCAAATAGATTTGCCTAACAGTAAACCTTTGTATCCATTTAGGTATCCAATTATTTGTGTATTTGGATCTTCTGATAAATAGTTTTCGATTAATCTTCCTAAAGATGCTGACAAGCATGGAGCTAGCCCTCCTGAAGTCAATATTCCAATTTTCATTAGTTTATTTTAATATGCAAATATCTAAAAAATTAAAGTATATCATGGAAAAATAATCTTTACTTTGTGAATGTATTTTACAATTAAATGTATTCAGTATTAAAATTTGGTGGTGCTTCAATAAAAGATGTAAAGAGCATTAAAAATGTAGGTAATATTTTAACAAATTATTTGTCAAAAAATACTGTGATTGTTTTTTCTGCTATGGGGAAGGTGACAAATATGCTTGAAAATGTGGTTGAATGCTATTTTCAAAAAAGTAAGGACCCATTTAAAGAGTTAGATAAAGTCAAAGAATTTCATAATAATATTCTTAACAATCTTTTTCAGCAAAACCATGCTGTTTTTAACTCAATAAATAATTTATTCGTTGAGATAGAGTGGGTTTTAGAGGAAGATCCTCATCAAAATTACGCATATAATTATGATCAGATTGTATCCATTGGAGAATTTCTTTCAACTGAAATAATGAGTGCTTATTTAAATAAAATTGGCTTCATGAATACTTTAATTGATGTAAGAGATTTGATTAAAACAAACAATATTCATAGGAATGCTAGAATAGATTGGTCGGAGACTTCTTTGGCTATAAGATCAAGAATAAAAGATAAGACTTTTATTACTCAAGGCTTCATCGGTTGTACATCTGAAAATTTTACAACTACACTTGGTCGAGAAGGAAGTGATTTTACAGCTTCAATTATTGCTTCATCTATAGATGCTGCAGAAGTTATTATTTGGAAAGATGTTCCAGGTATGATGAACGCTGACCCAAAATATTTTAAAAACACAAAGCTACTAAAAAACATCTCCTATGATGAAGCTATTGAATTAGCATATTATGGCGCCAAAGTTATTCACCCAAAAACTATACAGCCTCTTAAGCATAAATTAATTCCTCTTCAGATAAAATCTTTTTTAACCCCACTCTTAACAGGATCTAAGATTGGTTCTTTTAAAACAGAAAATCAAGATTCTTGCTCATATATTATAAAGGAAAATCAGATCTTAATTTCTATTTCTGATTTAAATCTTTCATTTATAGTTGAGAAGCATATTAGTAAGATATTTAATTTGCTAGCAAAGTATTCAGTTCGTTTAAACATGATGCAAAATTCTGCAATTTCATTATCAATATGTGTTGATAATGATAAGTATAAGGTACCTTCTTTGATTGCAACTCTTCAAGAAGAATTCCAAGTCTATTTCAATGAGGAATTAATTCTTTACACAATCAGACATTATAACAATGATTACAATGATGAGTTTTTAAATAATAAACAGATCTTATTAGAACAAAGATCAAGACATACGCTTCAACTTGTTGTTAAAAATTAATTTATAGTTTTTTTGAAAAAAAATAAAAGAAAAGTATCTGTAATAGGATCAGGAATTGGAGGTCTAGCTATAGCTGTTAGATTAGCTGTAAATGGATTTGATGTTAAAGTTTTTGATTCTAACAATCAACCTGGAGGTAAAGCAGTAGAGTTTTCTGTCAATGGCTTTCGTTTTGATAAAGGACCTTCCTTACTTACTATGCCTGAGAAAATAGATGAACTTTTCTATATTGCTGGTAAAAATCCTGCTGATTATATTAGTTACTCAAAAATGAATGAGAACTGCAGATATTTTTTTGAAGATGGTAATGTTATAAAGGGATATGCAAATCCGAAGCAATTTGCAAATGAGTTACATAAAAAAGAAAATGTACCTAGAAATAAAACCCTTAGGTTTTTAAGAAGAAATGAGTTTATTTTTAACTCAACAAATTATCTATTTCTAGAAAAATCTCTTCACAAGCTTAAAACGTATCTTTCATTTAGAGTTATACTTTCTGCTTTAAAGATCCCATGGCTTAATCTATTTTCTTCAATGCATACTGTTAATAGTAATACGTTTTCTAATCCAAAAATTGTTCAAATTTTTAATAGATACGCAACATATAACGGCTCAAATCCATATCAAGCTCCAGCAGTATTAAACAGTATTACTGCACTCGAGTTTAAAGATGGCGCCTTTTTTGCCGACAAAGGGATGAGTTCTATAGCAAAAGCAATTTATAAACTAGCTAAAGAAATTGGTGTTAAGTTCTATTTTAGTTCAGAAGTTGATAAAATAAAAGTTGGTAATGGAAAAGTTGAAGGTATTATCGTTGGCAATAAAGTAATAGCTTCAGATATTGTTGTGTGTAATACAGATATACATTATGTGTACAATAAATTATTGTCTAAAGAATTCAATGTTCGCTACAGAAAGAATCAAGAAAGATCATCATCTGCAATAATTTTTTATTGGGGAGTTAATAAAATTTTTAATCAACTACAAATCCATAATATACTTTTTTCTAAAGATTATAAATCTGAATTTGATTTTATCAAAGAAGGAAAGAAGATTTATTCAGACCCTACTATTTATATTAATGTTACTTCAAAAAAAATAAAATCTGACGCTCCAAAAGATTCTGAAAATTGGTTTGTTATGATTAATGTTCCACATGACAATAGTCAAGACTGGGATAAAATAATTAAACAAACCAGGATACAAATTATTAATAAAATTAACAGAATTTTGAAAACTAGTGTTGAGGATTATATTACTTGTGAGAGTGTTGTAGATCCAAGAAGTATAGAAATTGAATCTCATTCTTTTAAGGGAGCTTTATATGGAACATCTTCGAATACTAAAAAGTCAGCTTTTTTTCGTCATCCAAATTTTTCTAAAGACATAAAAGGTTTGTATTTTTGCGGTGGGAGTGTGCATCCGGGTGGTGGAATTCCACTAGTTCTCTCATCAGCGAAAATTGTTGAAGAGTTAATAAAATCAGATTGTGAAAGAAAATAAAGTCAAAATAGCAATATTTTTAATGTTTTTTCTAAACATTATCGGCTCATTTGGTTTGTTTTTTGATGAAATTGAAAACTTAATTCTATTTCTTTCACCTATTAATCTTTTAATTCTTTTAGTATTATTTTACTGGGCTAATGGTTACAGAAAGAAAAGTTTTATATTCACTCTGACTTTAATCTTTTTATTTGGATTTTTAGTTGAATTAATAGGTGTTCATTATAAATTTATTTTTGGAGATTATTCATATGGCAATGCCCTTGGTCTTAAAATTTTCCAAACACCATTAATTATTGGAGTTAACTGGATTAATCTCTCATTAGCATGCTTTGGAATTAGTTCATTTTTCGTTAGAAATAATTTTTTAGTTGCTTTAATTGCATCAATTCTAATGGTTTTGACAGATTTTATAATTGAACCTCTTTCTGGACTGCTTGATTTTTGGTACTGGAGTGGTAATCAGATACCTTTACAAAACTATATTGGATGGTTTTTTGTCTCATTTTTAATTCAATTATTTCTTATTAGATCAAAAGTTGAATTAAAATTACAGCTTTGTTTTGCTTTACTTATTTCTCAAATCATATTTTTTCTTATTCAGTATATTAATCATGGGCTTTTTTGAAGATAAATATTTTTATTTTATTGTATTATTTGTTACTGCAATATATCCATTGGTTCAATCTTTTGAAAGAAGATTAAAATTTTACAGATCATGGATATATTTATTGCCTTCACTTTTTGTAATGATGTTAATACATATTCCAATCGACATTCTTTTTACTAAAATTGGAATATGGGAATTTAATAATGAATTAATTTATGGGATTTTTATCTTTAACCTTCCAATAGAAGAGTGGTTATTTTTTATGATAATTCCATTTTCTTGCATATTTATTTATCAGGTTTTAAAGTATTTTTTTACAATTCCAAAGCCTTCTAAAGAAATCTTTAGAATAACATTTTTTTTTGGTGTTACATTAATGCTACTTGCTTTATTTTTTTATGATCACATCTATACATCTGTCTATTTTGGCATACTAGGTTTAAGTTTAATTATTATTAATACTATTAAGCCTATATGGTGGAGTGATTTTTTATTTATGTACGCTGTATCATTAATTCCATTTCTTCTTATCAATGGATTATTAACAGGTAGTTTTACAAATCAAGCAGCTGTAATATATAACGAAGCTGAGATTATTGGGCTAAGAATTTTGAATATTCCTGTTGAAGATACTATTTATTCGTTCGAAATATTACTTACTACAGTTTGGTGTTACGAATATTTTAAAAAGAAATTTTCTTTCTAGTTGTGAATTAAGTTAATTAATTGCTAGTATCTTCATGCCTCTTTTTTAATTATATTTGCAGATTATAAAATTAAAATGAATTCTCAACACACTTTTTTTATTCCAGTCATGGGAACTGCATTCACTGCTGATTCACCCTTGAAGGTAGCTCATTATGGTATCAACACTGTTATTGCATTAGCTGATGATGTTCTGTTAGAAAGACTTAGGAAGTACTACAGTGAATTATATAATATTTATTACTCTGAAATAAATAATAATACTAAAGATTATAGAGCTGATCGTATCACCTCATATCTAAATTTAGTGAATGAAATTGTTTGCAAAAAATATGATGAGTTTGTTTTCACCACAAAAGAAAAATTTGAGGATATTAAGAAATATTTCTCAATGCTACCAGAACGTAGCGAAGTGAAGATGGAATTTAATAAAATTATAAGTGAATCTTTTAGTTTTGAGGATTTATCAAAATGGCTAAAGGATAATCTTTCTATGGGTAGTATTGATGTAAATATTATGACTAAGGTTGATAAAGTCAATTATTTTAAAAAGGATAAATTACCTTCTGAATTTAATGATGCGCATGCTGGATTAAGAGGTTATGCAAGATCAAATTTAGCTTCTTCAGTTATTTTTTCTGCAGGTATGAATCCAAGATTATACGGTTATATTTCCAAATTCAACGATTTTTTTCCACTTAAGAATGGCTATATTAAGAAAAAAATAATTTTAAAAGTATCCGATTTTCGTTCTGCTGTTATTCAAGGTAAGTTTTTAGCAAAAAAAGGGCTATGGGTGTCTGAGTATCGTATTGAATCAGGTTTAAATTGTGGCGGCCATGCTTTTGCAACTGATGGATATTTAATGGGGCCAATTTTAGCTGAGTTTCGTGATAAGAGACAAGAGTTAATTGACGAAACATATGCAGTTTGCAAATCTGCTTTACAGACTGCAGGTAAAGTAGTTCCTGATAACCAACTTTTAGTTAAGATAACTGCTCAAGGTGGTGTTGCAACTTCTGAAGAACATAATTTTTTAATAGATCATTATAATTTAGATGTTGTTGGATGGGGGACACCTTTTCTTCTTGTTCCTGAAGCAACAACTGTTGATAGTAAAACTAGAAAACAGTTACAAGAGGCCAAAGAAAAAGATTTGTATCTAAGTAATATATCTCCACTAGGTGTCCCATTTAACACTTTGAAAAACTCAACTAAAGACATAGAAAAATTTGAAAAGATTAAAGAAGGAAGACCTGGAAGTCCTTGTCCTAGAAAGTTTTTAGCTTTAAGTAATGAATATGGTACTGAAGGAGTCTGTACAGCATCAAGATTGTTTCAGAAGAATAAAATTGAAGAATTAGGTGTGTCTGAAGACATTACTGACAAAGCATGTTTATGTATGGGGCTTGCTGCTACAGCAGTTATTAATTATGATGTTAATACAAGAGAAAGTAAAGGGGTGTCAATCTGTCCAGGGCCAAATATGGCTTATTTTTCAAAAGAGTTAACTTTATCTGAAATGGCACATCATATTTATAATGATGCAAAAGGGATTGTAAGATTTGATCGTCCAAACATGTTTGTTAATGAATTGTCAATGTATTTAAAACTGCTTTCTGAGAAAATAGAAGAAAATAAACTAAGTTGGGGTAGGGCATCTGAAAAAAAACTAACTAATTTTGCTGACAATTTAAATAACGGTATTAATTATTATCTAGAAATGTTTAATTCAGTTGATAATACTTTTAATGATATTAAAAAATCAGTTTTAGATTCACTTGATTCTGCTATGCATCATATGCATGACATGCGAAATGACATATCAGACCTTATCAAGAAAAATCATTAGAAATTTTCTGAAATAATATTTTAGCGATTTTTATATTACTCTCATGCGTCCAGCCTGCGATATGAGGACTAAGTATTACTTTTGAGCAATTCGTTAGATATTGTAGATTTTTTTCTTTACGATTTTTTTTCAGGTTTTCAAAAGAGATATTTTCATATTCTAATACGTCTAAACATGCTCCTTGAATTTTACCGCTTTTTAATGATTTTACCAGATGTTCTGTATTTACACACTTTCCTCTAGCAGTATTTATTAGGTAGATGTTTTTTTTAAAATTATTTATATACTTATTATTGATCAAATGTGATGTTTCCTCTGTTAAGGGGGTATGTATGCTTAGAATATCAGCATTATCAAAAATATATTTCATACTAGATTCAAAAGGATAATCAACAAGATATTTATCATAAGTGAGAATATTAACTCCAAATCCCTCTATTAATCTGGAAAATGCAGAACCATTGTTGCCATAGCCAATAATTGCTACAGTTTTTCCTGATAGTTCAGTTCCACGATTTGATTCTCTGTTCCAATATCCAGATCTAATCTCAGTATCTGCTTGTCGTAGATTGTTAAATAGTGATAAAATCATACCCAATGCATGTTCAGCTACAGCTTGTCTATTACCTTCAGAAGCGTTGTAGCATTTTATTCTTTGTTTTTTTGCGAAGTCTACGTTTATATTTTCTAATCCACTTCCTGCTCTAGCAATAAATTTAAGATTTTTTGCTTTTTTAATAAAATTCTCGTCTATGATAAATTTACTTCTTATAATAATTCCATTATATTTTTCAATTATGGTTTCGATTTGCAACTTACTCAAATCAAATGCAGTTTCACATTCATGATTATTTTTTTCTAGCTCTTTTTTTAAAAGAGGATGAACGATATCAATAAAAAGAATTTTCATTTTACAAGATTGCTTGTCCGATGTAGAAATATATAAATAATCCTAAGACATCATTAATTGTTGTAATAAAAGGACCAGTAGCTAAAGCGGGATCGATATTGTATTTTTCTAAAGTTAATGGTATAAGTGTTCCAAAAATAGCAGCAAATACTATTACAGCTAATAATGAAATGCTGACTGTTGCACTAAGTAAAATTCCATATCCAAGAACTAATGAAGATCCTAATATAATGACCGAGCAAATTATACCGTTTAGAAGGCCTACAAAAAGTTCTTTTAACAATTTTTGAAAAATATTTTCCATTTTCAAAGACTCATTTGCTAAACCTTGAACAACAATTGCAGCAGATTGAACACCTACATTTCCTCCCATTGCTGCAATAAGTGGGATAAAAAATGCTAACTCGAAATTTTGCCTAAGATCAAATAACCCAATTATTCCTGCACCTAAAATTCCTCCAAACATTCCAATTAATAGCCATGGTAACCGCGCTTTGGTTAGCGTCAAAATAGTATCACTACTTTCGACATCTTCAGAGATACCACTAGCTAATTGGTAATCTTTTTCAGCCTCTTCTTTAGCAACATCCATGATATCATCAAATGTTATTCTGCCAATTAGCTTTCCAATATTGTTAATTACTGGGATAGTTACCAGATTGTATTTCTGCATCATATTTGCAACATTCTCATTATTTTCTAAACAATGAACAGAGATAATATTATCATTCATTATATCTTTAATGGCGGTTGAATTTTCAGTTAATAATAATTTTCTTAATGACATTAGTCCTAGTAATTTATCCTCATCATTTACTACATATATTGTATATATATTTTTAAGATCATTTGCCTGCTTTCGCATTTCTTTAAGACATCTTATTGTATGCCAGTTTTCATTTACTTTTATTAATTCTTTTTCCATAAGTGAACCGGCGGTATCATTAGGGTAACTTAGTAAATCATTTATGTTACTTAAAAGAACTTCGTCTTTGATTTGAGCAAGAACTTCTTCTTTTTTATCAGCAGAGAATTCTCCTATTACATTTGCGGCATCATCTGTAGCAAGTTTATCAATTACTATATTTGCTATTTCATTTGCAGTAAGATCTTCAAGTAGCTTTTCTCTTGTCTCATCATCAAGTTCAATGATTATAGCAGCTAATCTTTCTTTGTCAGTTATTAATTTGTAGAGATATTGCGCTTCTTTCTTATCTAATATTTCAAATATTTCAGCAATGTCTGCTGTATGAATAGTATTAAGATTTTCAATTAATTTTTCAGATTTACCATGTTTTATTAATGTTTTTAGCTTTTCAATATACTCACTATTTAACTCTAATTTAATTGACATGATTAGTTATTTTTATGAAATCATCAACGGATAATTGTTCTGCACGTAAAGTTAGTAAATCTTTAATTTCCTCTTCATTAATAAATTTAAAAGGCTTTAATGCATTACGTACTGTTTTTCTTCTTTGATTAAATGATGCTTTTACAATGCGCTTAAATTTAGTTCCTTCAACACTTAACTCTTTTCGTTTATTTCTTGTTAGTCTTATAACTCCTGATTTTACTTTAGGAGGAGGATTAAAGACATGTTCATCAACGGTAAAGCAGTATTCAACATCATAAAATGTTTGCATAAGTACTGATAAGATGCCTCTTTTTTTACCTTTTTTGCAAGCAATTCTCTCAGCAACTTCTTTTTGAAACATACCTATTATTTCATCAATGTTATTTCTATTTTCGTATGATTTGAATAATATTTGTGATGAGATATTGTATGGAAAATTACCGATTAAACAAAAATTAAAACTAAATGTATCTTCAATATTGAGTTTTAAGAAATCTGAGGCAATGATATCTAGCTTTGGGTAATTTAATCTGAGATAGAAAACACTTTCTTGATCTATCTCAACTGCTTGAGTACTATATTTTTTTTCTAAAAGAAATTTGGTAAGAATCCCCATTCCTGGTCCAATCTCAACAACATTTCTTGCGTCTTTAGAAATAAGATTTGTAATTTTTAGGGCTATTGATTCATCATTTAAGAAATGTTGTCCAAGATGTTTTTTTGCTTTTACATCTTTCATTATTATTTTTTTAATCTTTTGAAAAGTTTTGATGCAAAAACAAAATTTGTTAGCTCTTCATTATTTGAGATAATTAATTCTTCTTTGTTTCCTTTCCACCACATTTCACCTTTATGAATAAAAGAAATATTATCGCCAATTTGCATGACTGAATTCATGTCATGTGTGTTTACAATAGTAGTAATATTATATTCTTTTGTAATTTCCATTATTAAATCATCGATCAAAATCGCTGTTTTAGGGTCAAGACCAGAATTAGGTTCATCACAGAAAAGATATTTTGGTTGCATGACAATTGCCCTTGCAATGGCAACTCTTTTTTTCATTCCGCCACTTAGTTCAGATGGCATTAAGTTATTTTTGCCTTTTAAGTTAACTCTTTCTAAGCAAAAATTAACTCGTTCTATCATCTCTCTTTCAGATTTCTCTGTGAATAAAGAGAGGGGAAACATTATGTTTTCTTCAACAGACATATAATCATAAAGTGCCCCACCTTGAAAGAGCATTCCTATATCTTGTCTTAATTTTTTCAGTTCTTTCTTGTTCATTTCACTAACGTTAGAACCATCAAAAAGAACTTTACCTGAGTAATTTTTGTATAAACCAATTAGTATTTTAATCAGAGTAGTTTTTCCAGAACCACTTTCGCCAATAATAAGATTAGTTTGTCCCTTCTTGAACGTCATGTTTACATTTTTCAACACTTTGTTATCTCCAAATGACTTGTCTATATTTTTAATCTCTATCATGCTAGTATAATTTTGGTTAAGATAAAGTTAAATACAAGTATGACAATACTGCTATATACAACAGCTTCAGTGCTAGATTTTCCAACAGCAACTGCCCCGCCTTTCGCATAATATCCAAAATAAGAAGAAAGAGAAGAGACTATAAACGCAAAGGCTAGTGTCTTAATAATTGCATAACTTACAAAAAACGGAATAAATTCATATCTTAAACCATACATAAAATCTGAAGTAGTTACATTAACAGATAAGCCTCCAACCCATGCCCCAATCATGCCAATTCCCATACTAAGAATTACTAGAAGTGGAAAGAAGAAAAGAGATGCAATTATTTTTGGAAGAATTAGAAAGGATGCTGAATTTACTCCCATTATCTCAAGAGCATCTATTTGTTCACTTACCCTCATACTCCCAATCTCTGAAGCAATGCTTGAACCAACTTTACCTGCAAGTATTAAAGAAATCATAGTCGGCGAAAATTCTAAAATAAGAGAATCTCTGCTCGCTAACCCAATTAAATATTTTGGTAGAAGTGGATTTTGTAGGTTTAAAGCGGTTTGAATACTCACTACTCCACCTACAAAGAAGGAAATAAATAATACAATACCGATTGAATTTAATCCAATTTTTTCAAGCTCTAAAATCAATTGCTTATTAAATACACTCCATTTTTCTGGAACACTCATCACTTTTCTCATCATCATGAAATATTGTCCAATGTGTTTGAGTAGTTTTTGCATGAATTAATATATTAATTTAATAAATTTGCATTTACGATGAAAATACAAAAGTATCATCTTTTATTGATTATTTTATTTTTAATCATTACTTCTTGTGGATTGACTAAGAAACAAGGTTGTGATACATGTCCTAATTTCACTGCATCATCTGATCTAAATTAATGAATAAATCTCTTTAGATTTATTCTAAATAACTATATTTGCAAAATGCAATGTTTAGCGGAATTATCGATTGGGTCAACAGGAGAAATGGTTAGAATTTTTGATAATAATTTAGAGCAGAAACTATTAGAAATGGGCTGTACACCTGGCGAGAATTTTGAAGTAGTTCGTAAAGCTCCCTTTGGAGGTCCAGTAGCAATCCTAATCTCTTCATACATTCTTAGTATTAGAAGAGAAGATGCAAAAAGTATTGAGGTAATTGAATTATAAAATGAGTAATCAATTATTTAAAATTGCTCTGGCTGGAAACCCTAACTCTGGCAAAACAACTTTATTTAACGCGCTTACGGGACTAAAGCAAAAAGTTGGAAATTATCCTGGTATTACTGTAGAAAAAAAAACAGGAACAATAAAGTTGTCGAATGATTCTGAAGCAATTGCAATTGATTTACCAGGCACTTATTCCTTATTTTCTAAATCAATAGATGAAGAAGTGGCTCAGCAAATTTTATGTAATAAAGATAATAGTGATTACCCAGATATTACTTTGGTTGTTGCAGATGCATCGAATTTAAGGAGATCTATTTTTCTTCTGACTCAGATAATTGATCTAAAGATGAATGTTGTCTTAGCTTTAAATATGGTTGATATAGCAACAAAGAAAGGATTAATCGTAGATGTAAATTTGTTATCTAAAAAACTTGGTATTCCTGTGGTTGCTATTAATGCAAGAAAAGGAAAAGGCATTGAGGTGTTAAAAAAAACCGTGATTAATTCTTTGGGTAAATCTCCTGATTATCCTTTTCTAGATGTAGGAAAACTATTTAAAGGTGCTATTCAAAAAGCAAATATTATTAGAAATGTTGAAAATAATTACGCTTCTTTTATGGCATTATGTAAACAAAAATTAAGTGGTGAAATTGAAAATAGATGCGCCTTAAATCAGCTTTGCAAATCAGAAGATATTATACCAGAACGAGCACAGGCCAAAGAGACTGTTAATCGCTATTCGTTAATTGATAAATTAGTTAAAGAAACTGTCAAGCAAGGTGAGCCCATTGGAAAATATATGATTACAAAGAGGTTAGATGATCTTTTAATTCATCCCTTTTATGGTTATATAATTTTTCTACTAATATTATTTGTTATTTTTCAAGTTGTCTTTTCTTGGGCTACATATCCAATGGATTTAATTGATGGTTTATTTGTAGATATACAGATGTTTGTATCTCAAGCTTTACCAAAAGGCCTTTTAAATGATTTAGTTGTTAATGGAATACTTGCTGGTCTTGGGGGAATCTTAATTTTTGTACCTCAGATAGCTTTCTTATTTGCTTTTATTGCTTTTTTAGAGGATACGGGATACATGGCAAGGGTTAGTTTTATAACTGATAAACTTCTTAGAAATGTTGGCTTAAATGGAAGGTCAATTATTCCTTTGTTAAGCGGTGCAGCATGTGCTGTTCCCGCAATTATGTCTACAAGGACAATTTCTTCATGGAAAGAGAGGATTATAACAATTTTAGTTACACCACTTATGAGTTGTTCTGCAAGATTACCAGTGTACACTTTGATTATTGCACTCATAATACCTGCTGAAGATTATTTTGGTTTTAATTTACAAGGAATAGTAATGATGTCATTCTATATGATAGGATTTGTTGCGGCAATACTTGTTGCTCTGCTATTAAAATACACCATAAAGTCAAAGGAACATTCCTATTATATAATGGAAATGCCCTCTTATAAAATCCCTGACTGGAAAACAGTTGGGTACACAATCTTTGAGAAAGTTAAAGTATTTTTATTTGATGCAGGAAAGATTATTATTGCAGTCTCTATTGTCTTATGGTTTATGTCCTCTTTTTCACCTGGAGATAATTTTGAAAAAATAGAGAAAAAATGGAAAGGGCATGAAAATGCAGAATTTAACATAAATGCAGATAAATTAGAGGCTTCTTACGCGGGAATACTTGGAAAGATGATTGAGCCTGCAATTAAACCACTAGGGTTTGATTGGAAGATTGGTATTTCACTTATAACCTCTTTTGCTGCAAGAGAAGTATTTGTTGGTACAATGTCAACTATTTATAGTGTTGGAGATAGTAATGTTAAATCAATTCAAACAAGACTTTCAGAACTAAAAAACCCTGATACAGGAGAAGCTTTTTTTACTCCTGCTGTTGGAATTTCATTAATGTTATTTTATGCCTTTGCAATGCAATGTATGACCACTATTGTAATTGTTTATAGAGAAACAAATCATTGGAAATGGCCATTTATTCAGTTTGTATATATGGGTTTTTTAGCTTATTTTTCTAGCTTAATTGCGTATCAATTACTGAGCTAATGACTACTTTTAATTCTTATGTTCCAAAGCGTAGTATTAAATTATTAGAATGCTGGATAAATGAATTGCATTTAGAGATTAAAGTTACTAAGCCTAGAAAAAGTAAATTAGGTGATTTTAAGGTAATAGGGGACCAGCTGATAATCTCAATAAATAATAATCTAAATAAGTACGCGTTTTTAATAACTCTTGTTCATGAAATAGCACATGCGTTTGTATTTCAAAAATATCAAAACACAGTTTTACCGCATTCTAGAAGTTGGAAATTAACTTACAAAGCATTAATGCTTAATTTTCTCACTACTGATTATTTTCCTGATGATATATTAAAAGTACTTTGTAAGCATATGATTTACCCAAGTGCGTCATCATATTCTGATATATCATTAGTTAAGGTCTTGCGAAAATATGATCTGTTAAAAAAAAACACCTTGTCTGATATAAATATTGGTGATATTTTTAGAATTTCATCTGGTAAGCAATTTGTTAAGGGTAATAGAATAAGAAAAAGATATAAGTGTATTGAGTATTCGACTAATAAGGTTTATTTATTTCATCCGCTTGCAGATGTTATAAAAGTTAATGATTAATAGTGTAAATTATTGTATGTTAGTATCTAAGAATTAATAAATGAATAAAAATAATTATGCCATAATAATGGCCGGAGGAATTGGTTCAAGATTTTGGCCAATTAGCAAAGAGTCTTACCCTAAACAATTTATAGATATACTCGGTACAGGGGAGACCTTAATACAACAAACATATAATAGACTTATAAAAATATGTTATTCTGAAAATATATTTATTGTAACAAATAAAAATTATAGAAATTTATGTATCAAACAGTTGCCGGGTATTTTAAAGAATAACATTCTTTGTGAACCAAGTATGAGAAACACTGCTCCTTGTATTGCATACGCTTCTTTCAAGATACACAATAAAAACCAGAATGCTAACATTATTGTTGCAGCTTCTGATCATATTATTTTAAAAGAAGATGAATTTGTTCGTATAGCAAATAATAGTCTGCGTTTAGTTAGTGAAAATGATATTTTATTGACCTTAGGAATAAAGCCTTCACGTCCTGATACTGGATATGGCTATATTCAATATACATCTGAAAAAATAACTGGACAAAAATATATAAGAAAAGTCAAGACTTTTACAGAAAAACCAGATAAAGAATTAGCAATTAATTTTTTAGCCAGTGGAGATTTTCTTTGGAATTCTGGAATGTTTGTTTGGAGCTCAAAATCGATTATTCTAGCTTTCAGGAAATATTTACGTGACATGTATGATGTTTTTGAAGAAGGAAATCAATTTTATGATACAAATGAAGAGTTAGAATTTATTGAAAGAGTTTTTCCAGGATGTAAGAATATTTCTATTGATTATGGAATTATGGAAAAATCAGAAAATGTTTATGTTTATCCAGCTGATTTTGGATGGAGTGATTTAGGTACATGGGGATCTTTTTATGAACATTCTCGTTTAGATGAAAATAAAAATGCAATTAAAGGCTCAAATGTATTCATTTATGATTCTCACGATAATATTGTTAATGTTTCTGAAGAAAAGTTAGTTGTTATGCAAGGAATGCAAGGCTATATAGTTGCAGAAAAAGATGGTAATTTACTAATCTGTAAAAAAGAAAATGAGCAACAAATAAAACAATTTATTTCAGACATTAAAAATGTAACTAATTAAATTCTATCTTAAAAATGGGTTGTTTTCTTTTTCAAATTCTAAGCTAGTAGATGGTCCATGCCCACAATAAACTTGCGTCTTTTCTGGTAGTCTTTTTAAAATAAATTCTATACTTTCCATTAATGTTTTATGATTTCCTCCAGGAAGGTCTGTTCTTCCAACACTGCCCTTAAATATAAGATCTCCTGCTATTAGTATATTAGCTTCTTCATTATAAAGGCAAATATGACCCGGTGCGTGCCCCGGCGTAGATAAAATTTCTAATTTAGTATTTCCGAAGCAAATAGTTTCTCCATGTTGTAAAAAGTGTTTCGGTGCAGGTGATGGCTTATAATGTTCAAATCCATACATTTTAGCAATAGAAGGTGCCCCTTTAAGTATTTCTAGATCTAATTTATTAATGAATAAATCTAGGTTCCATTTATTACTAACAAACTTATTTCCTAGTATATGATCAATATGGCAATGTGTATTTATAAGTTTAACGGGCATTAAGCTCTTAGAAGATATGAATTCAGATAAAGTAATCTGTTCATTATCGCTATAGCATCCAGGATCAATAATAACACATTCTTTAGTTTCATCAGATAAAATATATGTATTTTCCTGAAATGTATTGAATGTTAAAGATTTAATATTCATTTTTAGTTTTTTACAAAGATATGTTAATTGTTGTTTAAAACTAAATTGTTGTTTTTTTTGAAATAACTACTACATTTATAATTTTGTAGTATGAGTATAGTAACTGTATTTTTGCTAATTATTATTGGTTTGTTAGCAGGTTTTATTGGAGGTTTAATAGGTGTTGGAGGTGGAATAATTATTATACCATTATTAATTTTATTGCTAGAAATGACACAACATCAGGCTCAAGGAACTGCCTTATTTACAATGTTACCTCCTATTGGTATTCTAGCAGCTATTAACTATTATAAGCAAGGTGTTGTCAATCTAGAATATGCCTCTATTATTGCATTCACATTTTTAATTGGTGGTTACTTTGGCTCTAAAATTTCTTTAAGTCTTTCTCCTGAACTTGTTAGACGTATTTTTGGCGTTGTAATGTTAATTGGAGCTATAAAACTTATTTTTACAGAATGATAAATATCATAAAGAAAAATGTTGATGATATATATGATGAAATAGTATTTATTAGAAGACATTTACATAAGTATCCTGAATTGTCTTTTAATGAGTATAAAACTTCTTTGTTTATAAAGAAAATTCTCACAGATTGGAAAATTCCTTTTATTGAAGATATTGCCGATACTGGAGTTGTTGTTATTATTGAAGGTCAAAATTCTGAGAAAAAAACTACTGGTTTACGTGCCGATTTTGATGCTTTACCAATTCTTGAGAAAAATAATGTTGCATATTGTTCGCAAAATGAGGGTGTGATGCATGCATGTGGTCATGATGCTCATACAGCAATTTTACTAGGAGTCTTGAAAATACTAAATTCTTTAAAAGATAATTGGACTGGTACAGTTAAGTTTGTTTTTCAACCGGCTGAGGAGCAATTTCCTGGAGGAGCTAATCAAATGATTAAGGAAGGAGTACTTGAAAACCCTAATGTAGAAAAAATGTTTGGTCAACATGTTTTTCCTGAGTTGGAGTCCGGTAAGGTAGGGTTTTGTCCAGGAAGATATATGGCCTCAGCTGATGAGATTGAGATCTCAATTATTGGAAAGGGAGGTCATGCTGCTTTACCCAAGACTTATAATAATCCTATTATTGCAGCATCAAAATTAGTTTTAGCATTAGATGAATACTTTTTGCCTTTCAATGATATTCCTGCCGTTTTTGCTATTGGATTTTTTAATGCTGATGGTTTTTGTAATGTTATCCCTGATAAAGTTGATTTAAAAGGGACTTTTAGAACTATTGATGAAAATTTCAGAAATAGTGCTCATGAAAAAATGGTTGAGATTTCTAATAGTATATCTGCAGAATATAATGTGCATATTGATTTTGTAATCCGAAAGGGTTATCCATCTTTGTATAATGACGAGACTTTGACGTTATCTGCAATTAAGCATGCCAAAGATTTTTTAGGTAAGGAGAATGTAATAGATTTATCTTTAAGAATGACAGCTGAAGATTTTGCATATTTTGGCAAAAAAGTTCCTTCTTGTTTTTACAGATTAGGAACTTCAAATATAAAGCGAGGTATAATTCATGGGCTACATACATCAAAATTTGATATTGATGAAAAGGCATTAAAGATTGGAATAGGACTGATGTCCTACTTAGCAATCAAAAACTAATTTAATAATTTACTTCCTATTGAGTAGAACTCATTTGAAAATGACTTAATTCTATCAGTTAATTCAACTGATTTAATAGCATCGTTCTTAAAGTCTTTTGCTGTTGCGTATACTACACGAGGTAACTGCATCATTCTCCATTCATTCATGCATATTTGAGTAAGATGCATAGTAGATAGATAACTTTTCTCACTTCCTGCACTACAAAGAATACCAAAGAATTTATTTTTTGCATTAACAAAGCATGTATCTAGTATTGTTTTAAGTGAATCATTAATACTATAGCAGTGTACCCCCATTCCTATGATAATATTATCAGCGTCTTTAATTTTAATTGACAGTCTCTGCATTTCAATACTAATTGAAGAGTGAGTATGGCGTAGAGGAATATCTCTTGAATCAATAATTGTGCAATTTGCTCCTTTGGAGTTAAGGTCATTAGCTACAGCATTGCATAAGATAAATGATCTAGAGTTTTTTGATAGCGAACTTGAAATAATTAAGGTATTCATTCTTATCAATTTGCAACCTGCGAAATAAAATCAATTCTTAGTAATCTAATTTCATCATCATTAAATATATCTTCATCAAATTCTACTCGTGCTTCATCAAAAGAAAATCCTTCGGTTTCACTAAAAAAATCATGTATATCTTGTCTTTCGTCTTTATCAATCATTTCAAAGATTATATGAGATAGATTAAGACGTGTCCCACCTTCTACAATCTCTTCCATTTCTGTCAGTAAATTATCTATTGTAAGGCCTTTACCGCTTGCTATATCAGTAATAGTAAGCTTTTTATCTAGTGATTGGATAATATAAATCTTGTTTGATGATTTATTTGCAACGGATCTAACTATAATTTCTTCAGGCCTTTCAATTTCATTCTCTTGTACATATTGATTAATTCTCTGAATAAATTTTTTGCCATATTTATTAGCTTTACCAATACCCACACCTTGTATTTTGGAGAGTTCCTCAATCGTAATTGGATATTGATTTGCCATATCTACAAGTGATGGCTCTGTAAAAATGATTGCTGGAGGCAGATTAATTTCTTTTGCTAGTCTCTTTCTTGTATCTTTTAAGATAGAGAACATTAATTCATCTGCTGCAGTACCTTTTTGTGAAGATATAGCTGTAGTTGTACTCTGTTCATAGTCATGATCTTCAGTAATTAACAGACTGTATGGTTTGTTTATAAACTTCTCGCCATCATTTGTCAGTTTCAGTATGCCATAACTTTCAATTTCTTTAGTGATAAGTCTTTTCACATATGCTTGCCTGATAATTGAATGCCAAAAGGCTGATGGTTTTTCTGATCCTGAACCAAAGACTTTTTCAAGTTGATTTATATTTTGTTTAATTAAAGAATTGCTTTCTCCTACAAGAATTTTTGCTATTTCTTTTGGTTTAAACCTTTCTTTTGATCCTTTAATAGCGGTCAATAGTTTTTGTATAAATAATTTTCCTTCAATTTGAATCTTTGGATCTCTACAATTATCACACATCTTACCACACTTCGCTTCATCGAACTCTTCACCAAAATAATATAATAGGTACTTTCTTCTACAAATTGATGTTTCAGAGAAAGCTATTGTCTCCATAATAAGTAGCCTGCCTACTTCTTGTTCTGCTACGGGTTTCCCTTGTAAGAATTTTTCAAGTTTTTCAATATCTTTGTAATCATAAAAAGTTATTAAATCTCCTTTTCCGCCATCTCTCCCTGCTCTACCTGTTTCTTGATAGTATCCTTCTAAACTTTTAGGAATATCATGATGTATTACATATCTGATATCTGGTTTGTCTATTCCCATGCCAAAAGCAATAGTTGCAACAATAACTGCACAATCATCCATTAGAAATGCCTCTTGGTTTTCTACTCTTTTTTTTGGATCTAATCCAGCATGATATGGTAGAGCATTTATTCCATTAATTTGCAATATTTCTGCAATTTCTTCTACTTTCTTTCTACTTAGACAGTAGATGACCCCTGACTCTCCTTTTCTATTTTGTATATATTGTATAATTTGCTTGGCAACATCTTTTTTAGGCTTTATTTCATAGTAAAGATTACTTCTATTAAATGAGTCAAGGAAAAGTTTTCCCGAACTAATCTGAAGATTTTTCATAATATCATGACGAACTTTTGGTGTTGCTGTCGCTGTCAAGGCTATAATAGGCGCAGAATAAATTGAATCTATTATATTTTTTAGCTTTCTGTATTCTGGTCTAAAATCATGACCCCACTCAGATATGCAGTGAGCTTCATCTATTGCGTAGAATGAGATTTTAGTAGTTTTAAAAAAAGCTATATTTTCTGACTTAACTAATGACTCTGGTGCGACGTATAATAGCTTAGTTATTCCGTTTGAAATATCATTTTTAACTGTTGCTGTTTGTGTTTTTGTTAACGAAGAATTTAAAACGTGTGCGATACTATCATTCTTATAATACCCTCTTAGAACATCAACTTGATTTTTCATTAATGCAATTAAAGGAGATACTATAATTGCACATCCATCTGATATTAATGCAGGTAGCTGATAACACATAGATTTTCCTCCTCCAGTAGGCATTATTACCATAGAGTCATTTCCTTTTAAAAGATTGTTTATTATTTCTTCTTGATCTCCTCTAAAGTGATCATATCCGAATATATCTTTAAGGTTTTTGTGTAGTGTTGCTGTTGAAATGCTCATTAATAATAAAAATGTGATACTTTTGTTGATAGATATGTACGAATATACCACTTTATTTTAATGAATTCAACAGTAGATATAAAAAAAGTAGCAAAGGAAACAATTGCAACAGAGTTAGCAGCTGTTTCTAATTTAGATAATAGAATTAACAATGATTTTGTTTCTGTGGTAAAACTAATATTTGAATCAAAGGGAAGATTAATTATTACTGCTATTGGAAAGAGCGCTAATATTTCTAACAAACTTGTAGCTACATTTAATTCAACAGGACAGCCATCAATTTTTTTACATGCTTCTGAAGCGATTCATGGAGATTTAGGTAATATACAAAAAGAAGATATAGTAATGTTTATCTCAAATAGTGGAAATACATCTGAAATCAAAGCTTTAATTCCTTACATTAAAAAAATGGGAAATCCAATCGTTTCTTTAACAGGTAATGTTAATTCATTTTTAGCATCTTCTTCTAAATATACTATTGATGTAAGTGTAGAAAAAGAAGCTTGTCCTAATAATTTAGCGCCAACATCATCAACAACAGCTCAATTAGTTATGGGAGATGCTATTGCAGTAGCTTTATTAAAATGTAAAAACTTTTCGAATAAAGATTTTGCACGATTTCATCCAGGAGGATCTTTAGGAAAAAGATTGCATCTGACTTTGTCAGATTTGTCATCAGACATATCTAAGCCAGTAGTTAAAAATGATTCAAAAATTAGCGAAGTAATACTGATCATTTCTAAAAATAGAGTTGGAGCCACTGTTGTTTTAGATAATAATATAGTAGTAGGTGTAATTACTGATGGAGATTTGAGAAGAATGTTGTCAAAAAAGCTCGATCTTTTTACAATTACAGCAAAAGATATTATGAATTCAAACCCTAAGAAAATTGCCGCATCAGAACTAGCTGTTAATGCTTTAAAAATTATGGAAGAAAATAATATTAGTCAGTTAATTGTTATGGATAATAAAAAATATCTAGGTATTATACATATGCATACACTATTAAACGAAGGCTTAATTTAAAATGACTGATAAAGATAAAGAAATGTCATTTTTAGACCATCTTGAGGTGTTTAGATGGCATCTTATAAGAGCTGCTATTGCAATTTTATTTTTCACAATTATTGCTTTTATTTATAAAGATATAGTTTTTGATGTAATTCTATTAGGTCCAAAAAGAACTGATTTTTTAACATATAGAATTCTATGTGAAATTTCTCAATATTTAGGTCTGGGAGACACGCTTTGTCTAAGGGATTCTCCTTTTAGCTTGATGAATATTAGTATGAGCGGACAGTTTTCAACTCATATTACAACATCCATTTTTGCAGGATTTATTATTGCGTTTCCGTATGTTTTATGGGAGATTTGGAGATTCATTAGTCCTGCACTTCATTCAAATGAGAATTCTATGGCAAAAGGTGTAGTTTTTTTTAGCTCAATATTATTTTTGATCGGAATATTATTCGGATATTATGTTATCGCGCCACTTTCAATAAATTTTTTAGGTTCGTATCAGGTTAGTAGTTCTGTTGCAAATCAAATAAATCTTTCATCATTTGTATCTACAGTAACTACCGTAAGTTTTGCTAATGGTATTATTTTTGAATTACCTATTTTGGTTTACTTTCTGACAAAAATCGGTTTATTAACTCCTGACTTTATGCGAGTATATAGAAAACATTCAATGGTAGTTATCTTGATTTTATCTGCAATAATTACACCTCCTGATATAACTTCTCAAGTTTTAGTTTCATTACCACTTATTATACTATATGAGTTTAGCATTAAGATTTCTGAAAGAGTCATTAAAAATCAAGAAAATATACAAAGATGATATTTAAATCAACAAAAATAGTAAAGTTTTACGGTAAAAAAGAGGTGGTAAAACAAGTTTCCGTTGAAGTTAATCAAGGAGAGATAGTTGGTTTACTTGGGCCTAATGGTGCAGGAAAAACAACAACATTTTATATCATGGTTGGCTTAGTTAAACCAAATGAAGGTAGTGTTTTTTTAGATGATAATGAGATTACTAATCTGCCAATGTACAAAAGAGCTCAAATGGGAATTGGCTATTTAGCTCAAGAGGCTTCAGTATTTAGATCAATGACAGTTGAGGATAATATTTTATCAGTTCTTGAAATGACTAGCTTAAGTAAATCAAAACAGCATAAAAAATGCGAATCATTATTAAATGAGTTTGGCTTGCAACATGTCAAAAAAAATATTGGTTCACTTTTGTCAGGAGGTGAGAGAAGAAGGACTGAAATTGCAAGAGCCCTTGCAACAAATCCTAAGTTTATCTTACTTGATGAGCCCTTTGCAGGAGTAGATCCTATTGCTGTTGAAGATATACAGATGATTGTTTCAAAGCTAAAGAATAGAAATATAGGTATTTTAATTACTGATCATAATGTACATGAAACTTTAAAGATAACTGACAGGGCATATTTACTATATGAGGGGAGTATTCTTAAACAAGGTACGGCAGATGAACTTGCTTCTGACGAGAGGGTACGTAAGTTATACCTTGGTGAAAATTTTGAACTTAGAAGTTAATTACATTTTTTCTAATTTAAAGTCAAATGATTCCATAATTTGATTGCAAAGCATTTTTTCACAAGCTTCTTTAACTTTTTTTAATGCAATTTCTTTTGTTTGTGCTTCTATTTCTAATGAAATGTGTTTGCCTATTCTAACGTTTTTAATTTCTGATAAGTTAATATTTTTCATACTTGAACTTACGGCCTTACCTTGAGGGTCAAGTAATGATTTGTGAGGCATAACATTTATTTCAGCAATGAATTTCATATTCTAGTTAAATTATTTATTAATGATAAAATTAGGTATAAAATTACAATAAATGGAATAGTAGCAAACTGAAACACAAAGAATAATACAACTGTTGATAAAATAAGTATAGCCCTAAACATATTCAATCTAGAAATTTTCTTTTCATTTTTATTGAGTTTGAATGAGAAAAGTGGCATCTTTATTACTAAAAGTATTGGCATTATTACTGAAATTATTGATAAGAATATTATGTCAGAGAACATTGGAAATTGCTCAAAATTAATATTTGGAATAGCGGCAATAAACATAGCTAACGCAGGAACAGGAAGCCCAATAAAAGAAGTAGTTTGTTTAGTATCAATATTAAAGTTTGCTAATCTATATGCTGAAAAAATTGGAATTAGAAGTGCTAGCGTTGCTGGCAGAAAAATTACGTCATTACTCATTGAATAACGAAAAATCATGCCATTACTAATATAAAACATAAAATGAAACAAAAGAAATCCTGGCGCCACACCAAATGTAACAATATCTGCCATAGAATCTAATTGTTTTCCTAGTTCACCACTAACTTTTAGAAGACGAGCAACGAGGCCATCAAAAAAATCAAAAAAAGCACCTGTAAAAATACATAATGATGCTAATTCCAAACTACCTTGAAAAGCAAATATAACTGAGAAAAGCCCACATGTTAGATTTGCTAGAGTAATGAGATTTGGGAAAATTCTTTTTAATGCATTCATATTGGCAAAAATATGATAATATTTGTAACTCCTATGAGAAAACTATTTTTAGCTTTATTAAGTGGATTGCTTTTTGCGTTATCTTGGCCATCGATTGGCTTTTTTCCTTTGATCTTTTTTGCGTTTATACCTCTTCTTATATTAGAGAAAGAATCTAAAAATGGAAGTCAAGTATTTTGGTATTCATTTTTTGCTTTTTTTTTATTTAATATTATAACTACCTACTGGATTTATCATGCTACTATTATAGGAGCTATTTTTGCGTTTATCATAAATTCTGCTTTAATGGCACTTTCTTTTTGGTTATTTCACAAAATAAAAATAATTACCATAGAAAGACTAGGGTATTTCTCATTGATTGTATTATGGATATCTATGGAGTACCTGCATTTAAATTGGGATTTGTCATGGCCCTGGCTAACTCTCGGAAATGTGTTCGCAACCAATCCTTACATTATACAGTGGTATGAATTTACTGGCTTTTTAGGTGGTACATTATGGGTGATACTTGTCAATCTATTATTATATAGGGTATACCGATTTTATACTATTTTTCGCTTATTATCAATTGTTTGTATAATACTATTTCCTATTTTCTTATCTCTTTGCATGTATTTTAGTTATGATTATAAGCAAGATAATGCAGTTGAAGTTGTAATTGTCCAGCCCAATGTTGATCCATATTTAGAAAAATTTGATATTGCATATGATCTTCAGCTTAACAATTTTATAGAGCTTGCTGAATCTGCAGTTACTAAAGAAACTGAACTTCTAGTTGGTCCTGAAACTGCATTAATTGAAGGGATATGGGAGAATCAAAATAATAATTATGATAAAATACAAAGTATATCTAAACTTAAAGCTTTTCAAGCAAAGTATCCAAAATTAAATATTGTGATAGGTGCTAATTCATATAAATTATTTAAAAGTAGTGATCAGAAATCAAATACTGCAAGAGAGATAAGGAATGAGAATATTTTTTATGATGCCTATAATTCTGCTGTTTTTTTGAATAAAAGTGGTGTGATTGATGTTTATCATAAGACAAAACTAGTTCCTGGAGTTGAAAAAATGCCATTTCCTAAAATGTTAGATCCATTAGCAAAAATAGCTGTTGATCTTGGAGGAACTAGTGGTACTTTGGCAAGTGATAATTATCTCAATTTATTTAAATTTAGTCGCGTTAATATTTCTCCTCTTATTTGCTATGAAAGTGTTTATGGTGAGATGATTCTGTCAGAAAAAAATTTAATTACTATAATTACTAATGATGGGTGGTGGAAAAATACAGCTGGCTATAAACAGCATCTTGTTTATGCTAGCTTGCGAGCAATTGAACAAAGAAAATTCGTTGTGCGTTCTGCTAATACAGGAATATCAGCGGTAGTTAATTCAAGAGGTGATATAGTTAAACAATCAGAATGGGATGAAGCAGTATGTTTGTCTTCAACAGTTCAGTTGAATAATAGTATTACATATTACAATAGATTCGGCGATTACATCGGAAGGCTATCAGCTTTTGTTGCTATTATACTTTTAGCTTTGTCTTATGTAAAGAGGAAGCTGAATATTTAGTTTATTTAAAATTTAATGGAATGAAACAAACAGGAACTTCTTTTATCTTGTGCTGGTTTACTCTATTTAATTTACGATAGATATTTAGAACTTCTTTTTCTCTTTGTTCTAATTGATTAAAATCTCCTTCAAAGCTCATTGCCCACTCCAATTCTGGGTAAGTGGCACCAATTTGATCCTCATCAGTCTTATCATTTTCCCAAAGTCCATCTGTAGGTGGGGCGTCTATAATATCTTGTGCTATGTTTAATTCTTTAGCAATTGTATACACTTCAGTTTTTAATAAATCAGCAATAGGACTTATGTCAACACCACCATCACCGTATTTTGTGAAGAATCCAATTCCAAAATCTTCAACCTTATTTCCTGTTCCTAAAACTAAAGAGTTGTTGGATTGTGAAAAATAATATAGAGTTGTCATCCTCAGTCTTGCTCTGGTGTTAGCTAGAGCTAAGTGGTTGTTCTTATCTACATGATTTTTTGATATGAATTCATTGTAAACAGAAGTTAGGTCTATAACTATTGATCTAACATTAGGAAATTCCTTTTTGAGCCAAGCAATATGATTTTTTCCTCTTTTAATTTGTTTAATATTTTGATGAATGGGCATCTCTAAGCAAATTAAAGGAACTGAGGTGATCGCAGCTAGTGTTGAAGAAACAGCAGAATCAATTCCACCAGAAATACCAATAATAAATCCGTCAGCATTACTTTCTTGAATATAATTTTCTAGCCAGTTTGTGATATGGTTAATTACTAATCTAGTTTTCATAATATTTTGCAAATGTAAGTCAAATCTTATTACTTTTGCTGAATGAAACGACTAGTTTTTATATTAATGTCATCTTTTTTTACATGTTTATTAATCTTATGGTTGATTCATTCAAATAATAAAGTTGAGGTAGTTAATGTTACAGTAAATAGATTTGACAAGTATTTATTTGAGCTTTTTGAGCAGAACAAAATTGAAGATATCAGTTGCTTGGATATAAAATTTGGTTCTTTTAATGAGGTGTTTGTTACCCAAATAATGCAAATTGCTAATGAGTACAATGTACAACAATGTGACAAAGTGATAAACAAGTTGTATGACTTTACTCAAAATAATGATATGCAAGAAGCATATGATTCAACTTCTTTATTATTTAGTGATTTTTCTGATTTTAGTGCAGATATAAGTTCAGCATTTACGCTCTGTAATAATTATTTTCCAGATTATCCAACTCCTAAAATAATTACTTTTTTTGGTGGATTTAATTATGGAGTTGTTTCTTACGATGATAATATTGCTATAGGACTTGAAAATTTTTTAGGTTTTAATAGTAAATTTTATAAATATTTAGGTGATCCTGAATATATACGATATCAAAAACAAAAAAGATTTATAATATCAAATGTGATGGAAGTGTGGTTTAATGAGTATTTTTTAAAATATTTAGATGGTCGAGATTTGCTCTCACAAATGATTTACAAGGGTAAGATGGTGTATTTTTTAGATGTAATGCTTCCTGATCTATCTCTAAGTAATAAGTTGAGGTATAGTGAAGAGGAGATGGATTGGGTTATTCAAAATGAAGGTGCTATTTGGGAATATTTTATTAATGAGGACTTACTATACTCTTCAAGAGAAAATAAAATTAGATCATATCTCAACTATGCGCCATTTTCTAAGGGAATGCCAGAAGATGCGCCTGCAAGAGTAGCTTATTATATTGGTTATAAAATTGTTGAAGATTACATGCAAAACAATGAAATTAGTATTGAAGATTTGATTTACTTAGATAATTCAAGAGCCTTTCTGCAAAAGTCTAAATATAAACCTAAAAAGTAATAAAATGAAACAAATTTTAAAATTTGAAGTTGAACTTGATGAAAATCATCTGCCATTAAATATTAAGATGTTAGCCAGTGCAGGCGCTGCTAAAGAAGAGTATATTAAATCATTAATGATTTCTGCATGGGAATTTAAAACAAAGGAAACATTACGAATTGATTTATGGACTAAAGACATGCCAATTAATGATATGTTTATTATGTATCATCAGACTTTAATGGGAATGGCCAGCTCTTTAGAGAAAGCTACGGGAGAAGATAAGTTAGCAGGTGCATTAAGAGATTATTGTGGTTTTTTTGCTGAACAAACAAAAATATTGTAACATTATTTTTTTGAGAAGTTAGAATTAAGACACATAACATAATCTAATATTTCTTGTAGACCTTTTTTTTTCTCTGCAGACGATATAAATATTTTTGGTAAATATTCCCAATTTTTAATCATTTCTGATTTATATGTTTCAATATTATTTTCTAGTGCTCTTTTACCAAGCTTATCCGACTTTGTAAATACCATTACAAAGGGTATTTGGGATTCAGCTAGCCACTGTAAAAAATCTTGATCTATTGATTGTGGTTTGTGTCTGCTGTCAATTAGTACAAAAAGACAATGTAGGTTAGATCTATTTATAAGGTAATTACTTATCATCTCATGAAAAATTGCTCGTCTTACTTTTGATGTTTTTGCAAATCCGTATCCTGGGAGGTCTACTAAATACCATTCTTTATTTACTAGAAAATGATTTATTAATTGTGTCTTACCGGGCTTTCCGGATGTTTTGGCAAGAGATTTTTTATTTGTTAGTGCATTAATTAGGGATGATTTTCCTACATTAGATCTTCCAATAAAAGCATATTCTGGAGTATCTGCTTTAGGACAATTTTTATAGTCAGTATTACTGACTATAAATTCTGCAGTCTTAATTACCATTATTATCTAATCAAAAGTTTTTTTAAGAAATTTAAGTACAATTTCACTAAATCTTTTTGGATGTTCCCACATAGCAGCATGACCACAAAGAGGAATCCAATTTAATTCTGAATTTGGTAATAACTTATGAAATTCTTCTGCAACATGAGGAGGTGTGACCTTATCTTCAGCTCCCCATATTAGGCACGTTGGTTTTGATATATTAGGAATGTCTTTTCCCATGTTGTGTCTGATTGCTGATTTTGCATACCCAAGTAGTTTTAGTATTGATATTCTGTTATTAGCTATCTCAAATACTCTGTCTACTAGTTCATCTGTAGCAACTTTAGGGTCATAAAAAACTTCTTCTGTTTTAAATCTTATATAATCTTTGTCTCCTCTTCTAGGAAATGTATTTCCCATTGATTCTTCAAAAAGACCTGAACTTCCTGTTAGGATAAGAGAATCAACTTTATTTGGATGTTCTTTTGCAAAGATTAATCCAATATGACCACCCATAGAGTTTCCAATTAAAGTTGCACTTTTAAGTCCAAGATGATTCATGAATTCGTTTAAGTAATCGCTTAATGCTTTGACTGAAACCTTAAGAAGTGCTCTTCCTTCAAATAGTTTTAGGTCTAGACCATATACTTTATACTCTGTTGAGATAAAATCAACCATTTCTCCAAAGTTTTCGACCCCACCCATTAGTCCATGTAATAGAATGATAGGTCTACCTTCATTGCCTTCTTCAAGCCATTTAAACTTTCCTTCATTTTTAACCATATCTATCAAACGATTTAATTACAAAGTAACGAAAATATTTATTATCTAAATAAAATCTAAAATTTAGATCACTTTTAATTTTAATTACAAATTCTAAAAATCATAATTGAATTACTTCTTAGTGGGTAAAGTTATTAACATTGTGGATGATTGTGGTAAAAAGTGGTAAATTTGATTATATTAGCAAAGCAATTTAAAAGACTTTTTGAATGATAGATATTATAGGAACATATGAATGTAAGGCTGACATTAAAGGTCGTATAATGTTTCCTGTTGCTCTTAAAAAACAGTTGCAGAAAGTTTTTGGTGATGGATTTGTAATTAAAAGATCTGTTTTTAATAAATGTTTAGAAATGCATCCCATGCAAGAGTGGAATCTTGTTGTTGAACAGGTAAATAAATTAAATCGTTTTGTAAAAAAGAACAATGATTTTATTAGATCTTACATGGCTGGTCTTAAGGTGGTGGATGTTGATGGATCTGGACGTTTTCTTATTCCAAAGGATTTAATCTTATTTGCAAATCTAGATAAGCAAATTGTTCTTTCTTCATCTGTTAACATGATTGAAATATGGGATAAAGAGCTGTATGAAGCTTCAGTTTCGGAAACACTTAAAAACTTTGGGTCTCTTGCAGAGGATGTGATGGGTAATCAACCACTAGATGATAAAAATGAAATATCATAGTCCGGTATTACTAGAAGAGTGTATAAATGGCCTTTCAATAAATCCTGACGGTATATATGTAGATGCAACTTTTGGAGGTGGCGGGCACTCTAAATTAATTTTAAGCAAATTAAGGAGTGGGAAGTTATTTGCTTTTGATCAAGATTTGAATTCAATTGATAATAAATTGAATTCTCCTAAATTTAAGTTGATAAATGCAAACTTTAGATTTGTAAAAAACTTCTTAAGAATGGAAGGGGTAGAGAAAATAGATGGGATTTTAGCAGATTTAGGTATCTCATCACATCAAATAGACGTTCCTTCTAGAGGTTTTTCAACTAGATTTAGTGGTGATTTAGATATGAGAATGAATGTTAATTCATATTTGACAGCAAAAGATGTGGTAAATAATTATTCTGAGGAAAATCTTTCAAACTTATTTTTTTCTTATGGAGAGCTTAGAAATTCAAAAAAAATATCTAGTGCTATAGTAGATGCAAGAAAATCTGCTGAGATCACAACTACAAGTGAACTAGTTTATGTAGTTGAAAATTTAGTTCCAGAGAAACATAGAAATAAATTCTTATCAAAAGTTTTTCAATCTATTAGGATTGAAGTTAATGATGAGATGTCATCTTTGGAGGAGATGCTATTAAGTGCTCAAGAACTTTTAAAAATTAATGGAAGGCTTGTTGTTTTGTCATATCATTCTCTTGAAGATAGATTAGTGAAAAATTTAATAAGAAAAGGAAATTTCTCAAGTGAAGTTCAAAAGGATTTTTTTGGAAATCCAATACGAAGTTTAAAAGAAATAAATAAGAAAGTAATAGTAGCTTCAGCATCTGAGATAAGAATTAACTCAAGAGCAAGAAGCGCTAAATTGAGAATTGCTAGTAAGATAAATGACAATTAAGCAAAGACATATAAGTCCATTTAGCTCTATTCTGAAAGGGGAATTTATAACTAATCAGATCAGTCGAGACTTAATTCCGTTTTTTGTCTTAATAGTATTTCTTTCTTTATTAAATATAAAATCTTCTTTTAATGCAGAGAGGTTACTTAAAAAATCTATTAATTTAGAAAGAGAAGTTGCTGATTTAAGACTAACATATATTACGTCTAAGTCTGATTTGATGATATTATACAGAAGATCTAATTTCGAGAAAGTTGTTAAAGATTTAGGATTGAAGACATCTACTATGCCACCAGAAATTATTGAAAGATGATTTCTAATAAAAATAACAATTTTAGAATAATCGGTTTGTATCTATTTATAGTTATTATTTCATCTTTTATTATAATTCAGATTTTTAAAGTACAACAGTTTGATCGTTTAATTAATACTAGTAGTCAGCCTAAGTTTTTCAAGGTTAACGCACATAGAGGAAATATTCTTTCAAACGACGGCTCACTCTTAGCGATATCTATGCCATTATACAATCTTTTTCTTGACTTGAGTGTTATTGATGAATTCATTTTTCAAAGAGATATACAAGAATTGTCAAAGTTATTGTCTAATTTATTTGACAATAGAAATCATAAAGAATATGAAGATTTTTTAAGAACAGCAAGAAAATCAGAAAACAATAGGTATGTAAGACTAAAATTAAAAGTAGATCATAATGAACTTATTGCTTTGAAAAAGTTTCCAATATTTAAATTAGGCAAGAATAGAGGTGGTTTAATTGTTGAGCGAAGACCAAATCGAGAAAACCCTTTTGGTTTATTAGCTAGTAGAACTATTGGAGAGAATAGAGATGTAAATCCAGTAGGTATAGAGAGAGCTTATGACCCTATACTTTCTGGTGAAGAAGGTAAAACCTTGAAACGAAAAATATCTAAAGGGCTATGGATTCCGCAAGATTCAAAGTGGAATAAGATTCCTAAAGCAGGAAGTGATGTGATGACTACTATAAATGTCGATATGCAAGATGTTGCCGAAAGATCATTAGAATTAGCGCTAATTAAAGAAAATGCTGATTGGGGTTGTGTTGTTCTTATGGAAGTTAAAACTGGTAAAATAAAGGTAATTGCAAATTTGAAGAAAGATAGTTTAAATCGTGTGAGTGAATATTTTAATTACGCTATGGCTGAACATGTTGCGCCTGGATCGACATTTAAATTAGCTTCAATTGTTGCTGGAATTGAAGATGGAAAGTTTGATGTCACTGATTCTGTTGACTTATACAAAGGAAAGTTCCAGTACTATGACAGAGTAATGATTGATTCACCTCATAATTACTCTAAAGTTACTGTAGAGAAGGCATTTGTGATCTCCTCAAATGTTGGTGTTTCTCAACTTATTCATAAGAACTACAAAGATAATCCGTCAGCTTTTACTGACAGGATATATAAAATGGGCTTAAGTACTAAGTTAGACTTAGAGCTTCCGTATCCATCTGCAATAAAGATGCCAGTTCCAAATCATCGTGGATGGTCAGGCGTTACATTGCCATGGATGTCTAACGGATATGAAATGGCTATAACTCCATTACATCTTCTTACTTTCTATAACGCAATAGCTAATAATGGTAAAATGATGAAGCCAATATTTACAACTAAAATTATAAATGATGGTCAAATTATTTCTGAACAACATCCAAAAGTTATTAATCCTGCTATTTGCTCTAGAACAACTATTACAAAGGTAATACCTTTATTGACTGGTGTAGTAGAGCGAGGTACTGCAAAAAATATTAAATCAAATAAATATCAGATTGCTGGAAAAACTGGTACAACTGTTTTGAATTATGCTGGTAGAAAGAAAGACGAGAAGAAGAAATATCAAGCCTCTTTTGTTGGTTTCTTCCCCGCATACAATCCAAAATATTCTTGTATCGTTGTTGTTAATAATCCTAGAAATGAGAATGTTTATGGAGGTAAAGTAGCCGCTCCTATTTTCAAAGAGTTAGCGGATAAAGTGTATTCTCTTGATATTGATATACATGAGCCATTAATTGCTGATAATGTAATTCAATCTACTCCTAATGTAAAAACTGGAGATTTTGGTTCGCAAGAATTTATTTTAAATCACTTAGAGATTGAAAATCTCAAAATGGCATCTGAAAAAGAAATCTTAATTGAAGATAGGATAGAATATGATTTAGAAAGACTTATAATGCCTAGCTTAATTGGAATGAATTTAAAAGATGCTTTATATCTATTTGAAAAACATGGATTAGAAGTTGAGATTTCAGGATCTGGGGGCGTTGTATATCAGTCTATTAAAAAAGGAGATCCCATTACAAAGCAAACAGTAATTAAATTAGAATTTTCATAATGAAATTACAACATATTCTTTTAAAAGTTAATGTAGTTAAGATCGTAGGTGATAAAAACAAGGAAATTACAAATATTAATTTTAATTCAAAAAAAATTACAAAGAATGGTCTCTTTGTTGCAATAAGAGGTTTAGTTGCAGATGGTCATGACTATATTGATAATTCAATTAAATCAGGTGCAAGTGTAATTTTTGCTGAAATTTTACCAGAAAAATTACATAAGGATATAACTTATATATGCGTAAAAAACACGCATAGATCATTAAGTCAACTTGCTTCTATTTTTTATAATTATCCTTCAAAAAGTATTAGATTAATTGGCGTAACTGGTACAAATGGAAAAACTACAATTGTTAGTCTTTTACATCAGCTTTTTACCCTTCTTAATAAAAAATCTGGTATGATATCTACAATTGAAAATAAGATAATAGATAAGGTAATTCCATCAACTCATACAACACCTGACCCATTGCAGATTAATTCTCTTCTTTCTAAAATGGTTGATGCAGAATGTGAGTACTGCTTTATGGAGGTTAGTTCACATGCTTTGCATCAAGAAAGGGTTTCAGATTTGAGTTTTAATGGGGGAGTTTTTACAAATATCACAAATGATCATTTAGATTATCACACAACCTTTTCAGAATATCGAGATGTAAAGAAATCTTTTTTTGATTCTTTAAGTACTGATGCTTTTGCTTTAGTTAATAAGGATGATAAAAATTCAACAAAAATGCTTGAAACTACAAAAGCAAATAAATTAACATATGCTTTAAAATCTATGGCTGATTTTAGTTGTAAAGTTATTGAAGGACACTTTGATGGAATGTCACTAATGATTAACAATAGTAGTGTATGGGTCAAATTAATTGGTGATTTTAATGCGTATAATCTTTTGTCTGTTTTTGCAGTAGCGAAGCAATATAGATTTGCTGATTCTGATATTTTGACAGCTTTAAGTATGTTAGATTCAGCTGACGGAAGACTACAGTTTTTAAAGAATCAAAATTCAATAATTGGAATTGTTGATTATGCACATACAGAAGATGCTTTGAAAAACGCATTAATAACTATAAAGAAACTAAAGAAAAATTCGCAGAAATTAGTTACAATAATTGGTTGCGGTGGTAATAGAGATAAAAGTAAACGTCCAATAATGGCAAAAGTTGCCTGTGAATATAGTTCTATTGTGATTTTAACATCTGATAATCCAAGATTTGAAGATCCAGATCTTATAATTTCTGATATGCTGTCAGAATTAAATGCAAATCAAAAAGAAAAGGTTTTGTCTATTAATAATAGAAGACAAGCTATAATGACAGCAGGTAAGCTAGTAGCTAATAATGATATTATTTTTCTTGCTGGAAAGGGTCATGAAAAGTATCAAGAAATTAAAGGAAAAAAGTTGCCATTTGATGATGTAATTGAGTTAAAAAAATCACTTAATATAATTTAATTTTATGCTATACTACATATTTGAATTTCTACAAAATAATTATGATTTACCTGGAGCGAGTGTTTTTCAATATATTTCTTTTCGTGCGGCTCTTGCTGTTATTACATCATTATTAGTTTCTCTAGTTTTCGGGGGCCATATTATCAGATTTATAGAGCGTAAACAAATTGGAGAAGAAGTTAGGGCTTTAGGTTTAAAAGGAGAAGAAGTTAAGAGAGGAACTCCTACTATGGGAGGGCTTATAATCATATCTGCAATACTAATTCCAACGTTGTTATTTACAAAATTAGATAATATCTATATTCAGATTATGATAGTGTCAACCTTATGGTTAGGGATTATTGGTTTTATTGATGATTATATTAAAGTCTTTAAAAAAAATAAAGAAGGATTAGCCGGAAGATTTAAGATATTTGGACAAGTAGGTATTGGTATAATTGTTGGTCTAATTATGGTTTTTCACTCAGATATTGTTGTTAAGGAAGATAGTTCAGTTTTATTTAATGATATTAATTTAGATTCAAATATTTCTGCGACTAAATCTTCAAAAACAACCATACCCTTCTTTAAAAATAATGAGTTTGACTATCATAGATTAACTTCATGGATGGGAGAAGATGCTAAAAACTATGCTTGGGTATTATTTATTTTTGTTGTAGTACTAATTATTACTTCTGTAAGTAATGGCGCAAATTTAACTGATGGATTAGATGGTTTAGCAGCTGGATCTTCTGCAATCATTGGGGTAACCTTAGCATTATTTGCCTATGTTTCAGGAAATATTATAGCTGCAAACTATCTTAATATTATGTATATACCTAATTCTGGGGAATTAGTTATTTACATGTCAGCATTTGTTGGAGCATGTATTGGTTTTTTATGGTATAATTCATTTCCAGCTCAAGTATTCATGGGAGATACTGGATCATTAGCATTAGGTGGAATCATTGCAGTATTAGCAATATTAATAAGAAAAGAATTAATGATTCCTCTCCTTTGTGGTGTCTTTTTGATAGAAAATCTATCAGTAATAATACAGGTAACTTATTATAAATACACAAGGAAAAAATTTGGTAGTCCAAAAAGAATTTTCTTAATGGCTCCACTGCATCATCACTTTCAAAAATTAGGTATGCATGAGAGTAAAATTGTAACGAGATTTTGGATAGTTGGTATTATACTCGCTGTTATGACTATAGTAACACTTAAATTAAGATGATGAGTAAATCTGTTGCAATTATAGGTGCAGGTGTTAGTGGTTATGGAGCTGCTATTCTAGCAAATAAGAAAGGTTATGATGTATTTGTTTCTGATAGAAATAAAATATCTAATGACTTTAAGAAAATATTTTTACAAAACAATATAGCATGGGAGGAAGGAAAACATAGTATTAATAAGCTTTTAAAAGTGAATGAGGTTATTAAGAGTCCTGGTATTCCAATAAATACTAAAGAGCTTAAAGCAATTAAAGCAAACAATATTCCGATAATTTCTGAAGTAGAATTTGCATTTAGATATTCTAATGCAAAAGTTGTGTCAATTACAGGAAGTAATGGTAAAACAACAACATCCTTATTGCTAGGGCATATTCTTAAAAAAGCTGGATTTGATGTGTTGATTGCAGGCAATATAGGTGTGAGTTTTGCATTGTCGATTTCGGAAAGAGACTATAAATATATTGTATTAGAGTTGAGTAGTTTTCAGCTTGATGATATAAAATATTTTAGAAGTGAAATAGCTATAATATTGAATATAACACCAGATCACTTAAATAGATATAACAACAACTTTAAAGATTATATTATATCAAAAAAAAGAATTACAGAAAATCAAATCTCATCTGATTCATTAATTTTTAACTATGATGATCCTAATCTAAGCACTTTAAAGACTAAAGCAAAAAAATATCCTTTTTCAATTTTATCTAAGCAAATTGAAGGTGGTTATCTAAATAACAATAAATTAATTATTAATAAAAATAATATAAAAATGACAATTCAAGAACTAGCATTACAAGGTAAGCATAATATTTACAATTCTATGGCAGCATCAATAGCAGCTAGAGTTTTTGAGGTAAAAGATTCTGTAATCAGAAAATCATTAATGGATTTTCAAAATATTGAACACAGGCTAGAATATGTATTAACAGTTCATGGAATAGATTTTATAAATGATTCTAAGGCAACAAATGTTAATTCTTGTTGGTTTGCCTTGGAGAGTATGAAGAAAGATGTTATTTGGATTGTTGGTGGAGTAGACAAGGGAAATGATTACCTACTACTAAATGAGATGGTTTTAGATAAAGTAAAGGCAATAATATGTTTAGGCAAAAATAATAATAATATTATTGAGGCTTTTAAAGATAAAGTTGATACAATTGTTCAGGCATCTTCAATGAAAGAAGCTGTTACTCACTCCTATACCTTAGCCAATAAAGGTGAGGCTGTTTTACTTTCACCTGCATGTGCAAGTTTTGATTTATTTGACAACTTTGAACAAAGAGGTTTTGAATTTAAAAAAGCTGTAAGGTCATTATAAATGATAAACATAATAAAAAACATCAAACTTAAAGGTGATTTAACGATCTGGATTGTTGTTTTTGGACTATCATTATTTTCAATAATGATAGTCTATTCAGCTGCAGGTTGGGTTGATTTAACCGGTCATATAGTTAAGTTATTTGTTGGTTTATTTGCAATGTATATTGTTCATTTAATACCATTTAAATATTTTTCAAAATTAGGTCAAATTGGATATTTTATATCAGTACTATTATTGATAATGGTCTTTTTAATAGGAGTATCAGTTAATGGTGCATCAAGATGGGTAAATGTAGCAGGATTACAATTTCAACCATCAGATATAGCTAAATTCACTATTATATTATTTATGGCACGTCAGATTAGTATTAATAGAGATAATCTAAATAATTTATTTAGTTTTTTAAAATTTGTTCTCACTCCTTTGCTTTTAGTCTGTATGTTAATTTTGCCTAATAACTTTTCTACAGCAGCACTAGTCTTTATTAATGGAATAGTTTTAATGTTTATAGCTAAGATAAAGATTAATTTGATTGCAAAAGTGTTAGGTTATTCTTTTTTGTTGGCAATTCTAATTTATGGATCAGCAAAATTTACACCTTTTGGAACGAAAATATTTCCAAGGTCAGCTACTTGGGTCAGTAGAATTGATAGTTATTTCATTAGTGATAGTACTGAAAGAATGGATAAAGATTATCAACAAACACAAGCTCTAGTTGCAATACAAAATGGCTCTTTTTTTGGACTAGGTCCAGGAAAAAGTACCCAAAGAAATATTTTACCATATTCAGAATCAGATTTTATATATGCAATAATTATAGAAGAGTATGGCTTAGTAGGTGGAGGTGTGATATTATTATCTTACTTAATATTGCTTTTTAGATCTATTAGGATTTCATTAACAACTAAAAGTATATTTGGTAGCTTAATTGTTGTCTCATTGATGTTTTCTTTAGTTTTTCAAGCTATTGTAAATATGCTTGTTTCGATTGGAGTATTTCCTGTTACAGGGCAGACTCTACCTTTGATTAGTATGGGAGGCACATCTTTAGTCTTTACTTTTATTTCTTTAGGTGTAATGTTAAGTGTTAGTAGAACTTCTATAAAAGGTGAATATGAAGCTTAAAATTATTATTAGTGGTGGTGGTACTGGAGGGCATATATTTCCTGCTATAGCAATAGCTAAATCAATAGAAAAAAGCGTGTTAGATGTTGAATTCTTATTTGTTGGCGCAAATGATAGAATGGAAATGCAAAAAGTTCCAGCCGAAGGTTATAGAATTATTGGTCTTTGGATAAGTGGAATTCAAAGAAGTTTTAGTAAAAGAAACATTCTATTTCCTTTTAAAGTTATTCACAGTATCGTTAAAGCAAAAAATATAGTAAAAGAATTCAAGCCAGATCTAGCTATTGGAACAGGTGGTTATGCTAGTGCACCTTTATTATATGTTGCTGCAAAAAAGGGGATTCCAACTTTAATTCAAGAACAAAATTCCTATCCAGGAATAACTAATAAGATCTTGAGTAAATATGTGCAGAAAATATGTGTTGCATACGATGGTATGGATCGATTCTTTCCTGCTAAAAAAATTATTCATACTGGAAATCCAATAAGGAGTGAAATATTAGGTTTTAACTCTAAAAAAGTGACAACTATCAAGCAGTTTAAAATTGATGTATCTAAGCCTACAATTTTAGTTATTGGAGGGAGCTTAGGTGCATTATCTATAAATAATGCAATAGCAAATAATATACAATTAATAATGAACTTAGGCGTAAATTTAATTTGGCAGACAGGGACCGCGTTTAAAATAAGATCTGAAGAATGTCTATTAGGTATTAATTCAAATAGAGTTAGTGTACATACTTTTATAAAAAAAATGAATCAAGCCTATGCGGTTTCTGATATAATAATTTCTAGAGCAGGTGCTATCGCGATTTCAGAACTTTGTTGTATTGGAAAGCCTGCTATATTAATACCGTCCCCAAATGTTTCTGAGAATCATCAATATAAAAATGCACAATCACTAGTTAATAAGAATGCTGCTCTTCTTGTAGAGGATTCGCATGCAAATAGTAAACTTGTATGTACTCTTAAAGATTTATTAAGCAATGAAGATCTTATGCAGTCTTTAAGTAGTAACATTAAAAAAATTGCTGTAACAAATGCAGCTGATAAAATTGCAAAAATTGCATTAGGATTAGTTAAATGAACGTAGATCTATATAAGAATATTTTTTTTGTTGGTATTGGCGGTATTGGAATGAGTGCTCTAGCTCGATATTTTAATAAAAAGAATAAATCTGTATATGGGTATGACAAGACTAAATCTGATTTATGTATGCAACTTGAAAATGAAGGGATTGATATTATCTATAATGATAATGCCAGTAATATTCTTAACGAGATATACCAATCAGATACTAAAGAAACATTAATTATATATACTCCTGCGATAGCTTCAGATAATAACATTTTACAATTTTTTAATGACAGATCTTTTGATATAATTAAAAGATCTGAGGCTTTGGGGTATATCTCTAAAGATACATACACTGTAGCTATTGCAGGAACACATGGGAAAACTACCACATCTACCATGTTAGCACATATTCTAGAGGCATCGGGGAATAATCCAACTGCTTTTCTAGGTGGGATTAGTCATAATTACAAGACAAATTTTTTATTTTCTGAATCTAGTAATATATTAATAGTAGAGGCTGATGAATTTGACAGATCTTTCCTACATCTTCATGCTAATATTGCAATTATAACATCTATTGATGTCGATCATTTGGATGTTTATAAAGATAAAAATGATTTGTTATTGGCGTTCAATCAATTCGTAGCTCAGATAAAGAAAAATGGGTTTTTATTAATTGAAGACTCAGTTAAGCATGAAATAGAGCCAAATAAACGGATAAATATTGCCAGTTATTCTACAAGTTCTATTTGTGACTATTATTCAGAAAATATTAGCTGTAATAATAGTAAGATGATTTTTGATATGAAGTTTTGCAAAAATAAGTTTATTAATAATATTGAAAGTTCAATTACAAATATTGAGCTAAATATGCCAGGTAAACATAATGTAAGTAACGCGATGTCTGCAATAATTGTTTCATCATACTTAGGAGTAGATAAAAGTAATATCAAAAAAGCTATAAAAACTTTTAACGGAGTGTATAGAAGATTTGATATACATATTGATAATAAAAAACTAGTTTACATAGATGATTATGCTCATCATCCTGAGGAGGTTTTAGCTACAATTAACACTACAAAGAAAATGTATCCATCAAGAAAAATTACGGTTGTTTTTCAGCCACATTTATTTAGTAGAACAAAAGATTTTGCAAATGAGTTTTCAGTTTCTCTTAGAGATGCTGATGATCTAGTTTTGTTAGATATTTTTCCGGCAAGAGAAAATCCAATTGAAGGGATCGACTCATATATGCTGTTAAATTTATGTACAAATAATGAAAAAGAAGTATGTCCTAAAGATTCTTTAATTCCATTACTTAAAAATAAAAAAATTGACATATTACTAACATTAGGTGCAGGTGATGTTAGTACTTTAGTACAACCAATAAAACATATGTTAAACTAATGAATAAAGGAATTACATTTCTTACCAATTTAATATTAATTGTGATTTTAATAGGATTAACTTCTGTGACAAACGACAGGCAAAGTGTTCAAGAAAATAGATTAAAAGAAATTAAAATTATAAAATCGAATAATAATTTTGTGAATAGATCTCAACTTTTAGATTTTCTTGAGTTTAATAACATTCAGCTTGATATGCTTATTTCTGATTCATATAGTAATTACAAATTAGAAAAGTTAGTTGAATCTCATCCAGCTATAAAAAATGTTGACGTCTTTTCAAATCAAAAAGGTGAAATTAAGATTAGAGTTCAACAAAAAAAAGCTATTGCAAGAGTGAAAAGCAGTACTGATGATTATTTCTTAGATGAATATGGGCTTGAGATGTTGAAACCTGATAATTGTACTCAGCAACTGATAGTTTTTACTGGAGATATTTCAAATAATGATCATAAGGAGATATTTTCTTTAATTAATACTATTAAACTTTCAGAGTTTTGGAGTGCTCAAATAACTCAAGTTCATTTTGAAGATGATGATGTCATTTTAATCCCTAGAGTTGGTAATCAGAAGATAAAAGTAGGTAATCTTAGAAATATCTACGAAAAACTTGATAAACTATATCACTTTTATAAAGTTGTTATACCAACTAAGGGATGGGAATTTTACAAGGAAATTAATTTAAAATATAATAATCAAATTGTTTGTACAAAAAAATAAATAAAATGGAAGATAGTTTGAAATATTTACCAGAAGGATCTTACATGGTTGGACTTGATATAGGTACAACAAAAATATCTGTAATGATAGGTAAAAAAAATCAGTATGGTAAACTAGAAATTCTTGGATCAGGTCGAGCAATCTCAATTGGAGTTACAAGAGGAATTGTTTCTAATATTGATAAAACAGTTTCATCAATAATGTCAGCTATCATTGAAGCAAAGCAAAAATCAGGAGTAGATTTTAAAGATGTTTTTGTTGGGATAGCAGGACAACATATTAAAAGCCTTCAGCACAGAGGACAGATTGTTAGAGATAATGTAGATGTTGAAATTGTTAAAGCAGATATCGACAAATTAAAATCCAATATGTTTAAACTTATTACAATACCTGGTGAAGAGGTTATTCATGTTATCCCGCAAGAATATACTGTTGACGGTGAAGACGGTATTGAAGATCCTATTGGAATGGCAGGCGTAAAACTTGAGGCAAATTTTCATGTAATTACAGCTCAAGTAGGTGCTGTTAGAAATATCATGAAGTGTGTAGAAAAATCTGGTCTAACTCCAGTTGATTTAGTTTTGGAGCCGTTTGCATCTGCTCTTGCAACTCTAGATGCTGATGAGTTGCGTGAGGGAGTTGCACTTGTTGATATAGGAGGAGGAACAACTGATGTAGCAATTTTTTTAGGAAATATTATTAGGCATACAGCAGTTATACCATTTGGAGGAAATGTAATTACTAAAGATATTAAAAGTGGATTGGAAATTTTAGAAAATCAAGCAGAACTTCTTAAAACAAAATTTGGCTCAGCTATGTATACAGATGATCAAGAGAATGTGATGGTTTCTATCCCAGGTTTAAGAGGACGTCCATCTAAAGAGATAGCTATTAGGAATTTATCTGAAATAATAGGTGCTAGATACAAAGAAATCATAGATTTAGTATATCATGAAATTAAAGCTTCAGGTTATGAAAGTAAATTGATGACAGGAATAGTTCTTACAGGTGGCGGATCTTTGATAAAGAACTTAAAGCAGCTTGTTGCTTACGTTTCAGGAAAAGAAACTCGCATTGGATATCCAAATGAACATCTTGGATCTGATTCTAAAGATTTGGTAGTTAGTCCTATGTATTCAACAGGTGTTGGACTAGTTCTAAAAGGATTTGAATATCTGGATCAGAATCCGGAAAAGTTTAAATCATTAGTAACAACTAAGGATAATTCTAATCTAGAAGATAAAAGTGAGCTATCATTACTTGATAGGATTGGTGGTTGGTTCACAGATGAAAATGTAAATTAAAAAATAAATTAAAAAATAAATTAAAAACCATAATTATGAATTCAACAGAATCAGGAATAGATTTCCAAATGCCAAAAAATCAATCCTCACAAATTAAGGTAATGGGTATTGGAGGAGGAGGTAGTAATGCTGTAAATTATATGTTTGAACATGGAATAAAGGGAGTTGATTTTGTCATATGTAATACAGATGCTCAGGCACTAGAAGCTAGTCCTGTTCCAAATAAGATTCAGCTTGGTATTGATTTGACAGAAGGTTTAGGGGCAGGTTCAAATCCAGATGTAGGTAGGGGGGCTGCTGAGGAAAGTGCAGAAAGAATAACTGAGCTCTTAGATGCAAATACTAAGATGTTATTTATTACAGCTGGAATGGGAGGAGGAACAGGAACTGGTGCAGCTCCTGTAATTGCTGAAATTGCTAAGGATAAAGGTATATTAACAGTTGGAGTTGTTACAATTCCTTTTTCAACTGAAGGAGGTAATAGAAGACAATATGCTGAAGAGGGGATTGATCAATTGAAAAATTATGTAGATACACTATTAGTAATAAATAATGAAAAACTTATTGAAGTATATGGTGATTTAACATTTACTTCTGCATTTGCAAAAGCTAATGAGGTCTTAAATACTGCTACAAAAGGAATAGCTGAAGTTATATCTCAACATTTATTAGTTAACATTGATTTAAATGATGCTAGAAAAGTTTTAGAGAATAGTGGTACAGCAGTTATGGGACAGGCTAAAGTTGAAGGAGAGAATAGGGCAATAGAAGCTGTTATTGAAGCCTTAGACTCACCACTATTAAATGATAATGATATTACAGGTGCTCAGCAAGTATTGTTGAAGATTGTAACAGGTGATGGTGAAGGAGAGATAAAAATGTCAGAGTTATCTAAAATTAAAAATAAGATTCAAGAAGCGGCTGGTAGAGATGTTAATATTATTGAAGGAATAGGAATAGATACTGATTTAGGAATGTCGATAAGTGTTACTGTCATTGCGACAGGTTTTGAAAAACGAAAAAAACCAAAAACTCCAACTACTATTAGCTTAAATTCTGTGGAATCTAATACTATAACTGATAATATTGATGTAGGAATTGAGTCACAAAACGTGTCAAATCACATACAACAGACACTATATTTAGATGATGAGATAAATGATGAAGTTGATAACATTCAATCTAAAAAAAAGTTAGATAAAGTTGAATCAATTGACAAAACTGAAGCTGATTCAGTTTCTGAAAAGATTATTTTTAATCTTAATGATGTATCAGATAATAATAAGCAATTAGATGAAACTGCTGAAGAAGTAATAGAATCTATTATTTTAGAAAAAAAACCTGATATAACAGGATCAAAGATTGTATTAGATTTAGATGAAGAAATAAAAGAGGAGTCAACATTAAATACATTTGAGGGCGCGAAATTAAATACGGATGCACTGAAAATTGAATCAAGAGAGAGAGAATCTAGATTAAGAAGTATTTCAATGCAATTGCGCACTCCTTCTGGTCTAACTTCACTTGAAGATATTCCTGCATATAAACGTAATAATATAGATATTAGTGAAATACCTCACTCTTCTGAAAGCGAAGTGTCATCCTTTACTCTAACAAATGGTGAAAATAATATCACAGAGTTAAAACAGAATAACACTTTTTTACATGACAATGTAGATTAATAATTATTCACTTGCTATGCTAAGCATAGTTATCCATTTGTGTTAATATACTTTTGTAAATAAGTTTTACAATGTTTAATAAATAAGTTAATAGCAAATGACTAAATCTACTCAGATTTTATTTAAAAAAGATAATGATGGTTTTACCAAAGAATTAAATTCAACGGTTAAATTAAATTTGTCAAAAGGAGAACTTAAAAGAGCAGTTTTTTTACTTTGGATAAAGCTGTTCTTTTATTTATTATTTTTCTTTATCTCTATTTATGTGTTATACTTAAATCCATACAGTGATAATTTCTTATACTTATTACTTAATTATACTTTAATTGGAACTAGTGGCGTATTGCTAGCTTTTAATTCAGCCCACGATGCCTGTCATCAAACTTTTTCTAAAAAAAAATGGTTAAATGATTTTATCTTTTTTTTTACGTTTAATATGCAAGGAACAAGCGCTAGATTATGGAAGATTCGACATTTAGCATCACATCATTTATTCTCAAATGTAGATGGATGTGATGCAGATGTTGATGATAATCCACTAATTAGATTTTCACCTAATCACAAAAAGAAAAAGTTCATGAAGTATCAACATCTTTATTCACCTTTTTTATATTCTCTATATTTTATTGTTTGGATCTTTGCTAAAGATTTTGTTTACTTGAGTAAAAAGAATCTTGCAAATTTGAAAAATCAGAATTATCCGTTTTGGTACACAATTGAACTTATTTTATTAAAAATCTTTTATGTAGCATATATTATTATTATCCCATATCTCATACTTGAATTTTCATTTTCACAGATTTTATTTAGCTACTTACTAATGATGGTAGTTGCATCTAATATCTTTATTTACACTTTAGTGACAACTCATTTTACTGAAGAGACTGAATTTCCAACACCTAATAATAATGGAGAACTTCCGTATCACTTTGCTGAACATCAGTTAAAGGTTTCTATGGATTATCATCCCACACATCCGATTGCTTCTTTCTTGTTTGGAGGCTTTAACTCTCATGCTGCCCATCATTTATTTCCAACACTACCACATACTATATATCCTAAGATCACACCAATAATTGTTGAGAAGGCTAAAAAGTATAATTACACATATAATGTATTAAGTCTTCTTAATGCTATTAAATCTCACTTTAGATATTTGAAAAAACATGGAAAATAAAATACTATTTATTGATTATTAATATTTTAATAAAAAAGATTCCTACAATAATTGCAAGAATCTTTATTATTTACAACGATAATAATGTAAAAGATTACATCATCCCAGGCATACCCCCACCTCCCATTGGAGGCATTGGTGGAGTATCTTCTTTGATTTCAGAGATTACACATTCTGTTGTTAAAAGCATCCCAGCTACAGAAGCAGCATTTTCTAGCGCTACTCGAACAACTTTTGCAGGATCAATTACTCCAGCTTTATAAAGATTTTCAAAAACTTCTGTTTTAGCATTGAAACCAAAATCAGCTTTTCCTTCTTTAACTTTAGCAACAATAACACTTCCTTCTAAGCCTGCATTTTCTACAATTTGTCTTAATGGCTCTTCAGCAGCTCTAGTAATAATATTTATTCCTGTTTGTTCATCATCATTTTCTCCTTTCAAATTAGATAGTTTTTCACATGCTCTAACTATTGCAACACCTCCGCCAGGAACGATTCCTTCTTCAACTGCAGCTCTTGTTGCTGCTAACGCATCATCAACTCGATCTTTTTTCTCTTTCATTTCAACCTCAGTAGGTGCACCAACATAAAGAACTGCTACTCCACCTGCTAACTTAGCTAGTCTTTCTTGTAATTTTTCTTTATCATAATCTGAAGTTGTAGTTTCTATTTGAGCTTTTATTTGTGATGCTCTAGCTTGTATTATGTTACTTTTACCTTCACCGTTTACTATTGTTGTATTGTCTTTATCAATTGTAACTTTTTCACTAGAACCAAGCATTTCTAATGTTGTGCTTTCTAATTTGAATCCTCTTTCTTCAGAAATAACTGTAGCATCCGTAAGAATCGCAATATCTTCAAGCATTTCTTTTCTTCTATCTCCAAATCCGGGAGCTTTTACAGCACAAACTTTCAAAGAGCCTCTAATCTTATTTACTACTAAAGTTGACAATGCTTCTCCATCGACATCTTCAGCAATTATAACTAAAGGTCTTCCTGTTTTTGCAGTTTGCTCAAGTAAAGGTAAAAGATCTTTCATAGCTGAAATCTTTTTATCATAAATTAGAATATATGGATTTTCCATACTCGCATTCATTTTTTCAGAGTCAGTTATAAAGTAAGGAGATAAATATCCTCTATCAAATTGCATTCCTTCAACAACTTCTACATGAGTTTCAGTACCTTTTGCTTCTTCAACTGTTATTACACCTTCAGTTTTTACTTTCTTCATTGCTTCAGCAATGAGCGCACCTATTACAGGGTCATTATTTGCCGAGATGCTTCCTACCTGCTCTATCTTATCATAAGAATTTCCAACAGTTTTTGATTGAGATTTTATATTCGTAATTAATAATTTAACTGCTTTGTCTATACCTCTTTTAACATCCATTGGATTTGCACCTGCCGCAACGTTCTTTAGCCCTGAAGATATTATTGCTTGCGCTAAAACAGTAGCCGTTGTAGTGCCATCTCCAGCAAGATCGTTTGTATTAGATGCTACTTCTTTAACCATTTGAGCACCCATGTTTTCTACTGCATCCTCTAAATCAATTTCTTTTGCAACAGTTACTCCATCTTTTGTAATTTGTGGTCCGCCAAAACTTTTTCCTATTACCACATTTCTTCCTTGAGGTCCTAATGTTACTTTAACCGCATTTGCTAGAGCATCTACACCTCTTTTAAGTGCATCTCTAGATTCTATATTAAATATTATATCTTTTGCCATTTTATTTATTTATGATTGCTAAAATATCAGATTCTCTCATTATTAAGAAATCTTCTCCTTGAAATTGTAGTTCGGTACCACCATATTTGCTGTAAAGAACTGTGTCACCAACTTTAAGTGTTATGGGATTTTCTTTTGTGCCCTTGCCCACAGATTGTACAATGCCTTTTTGAGGTTTTTCTTGCGCAGTATCAGGAATAATGATACCTGAAGTTGTAGTTGTTTCAGCATCTGATTGTTTAATAATTACCCTGTCAGCAAGAGGTGTTATCTTTATGTTTGACATATTTATTTTTTATTTAGTTATACTATAAAGTAATTTGTGCACAAATCATGCCATCACTTATTTCTAATAATTTAAATGAAATTTTGTCAGTAATTTCTGGTTGCTAAGCAGAATATGGCGCTTATTATTTATTGATTAGAAGGTGCTGATGGTAAATTTGGGACTATTGCATTATCTATTTGTTCTTGAGCTTTAATTTCAGTAGCTTCTTCAGAATTTTGTCTAGGAATAGCAAAATTTGATGCTAATGACAAAACTATTAAGATAATTGCTAATGTCCAGGTAGTTTTTTCTAGAAAATCTGTTGTCTTTTTTGCTCCCATAATTTGATTTCCTGCACCCCCACCAAATGAAGATGATAAACCTCCCCCTTTTGGATTCTGTACTAAAACAACTAAAACTAAAAGTATTGAAGTGATGATAATTAATATGGCAAATACAGTATACATGTTATTTTATATTTAATTTTCTAATTAATTTAATTTGTCCGGCAAAGAAACTACTTTTTTTTGGATATTTCAATATTAACTTTTTATATGTTGTAATAGCCTTTTCATAATACTCTTGTTCTAGATAAACTCTAGCTAATGTAGGAGTGACAAGATTAGAGTCTTCTATTATACTTAATCTAGCTACATCAGTTGCTTTAAAAAAGGTTTCTTTTTTTTGTTTAAGATTTAAATTTTCCTTTTGTAAAAAGTTGTTTACTAGATTTTTGTCAGTGCGGTCAATTTTTTTTATTGAAACAACATTAAGCCACTCACTAAATGAATAATTCTCATTTTTATCAAAATTTAATGGTTTGTTTGGTGTAATATTTTTTTTTGTAAGATCCGAAATACTTACTATATTGCTTTGATCAATAGTTATATTATTTGATGTAATTATATCAAATAATTTTTTTCTACTAAAGGAGTGCGCCGCTGCTTTTTTTAGTTGTCTATTGTATCTTATGCTGTCAATATTTAAAAGCCCTTTTGCCAGAAGAATTTGTGCGTTTTGAAAAAATGGAAATTTTGTTATAATATTATCTAAAAGGATCACATCCTCTTTATTGATGTGATTCAAATTGCGTGACAATTTTATTAAATTTAACTTCTTCATTACCAATTCACAAATGCTTTGTTAAAAATATTATCTAAAATAACATCTTTTATTTCTTCAATTAAATTTTCTTCAACAGTAGCAAAATTATCAGAACTTTCAAAATCACTATAATGACTGAATGATTTCTCATAGCTTAGCTCATCGTTAAAAATATTTTCATATTTGACAAAGACTGATATAGTTAATCTATTTTTTCCAACTGACTCATTAGAATTAATTGAAATAGGTGTTATTTGATATTTGCTTATCTTTCCACTAAATCTTAAATCTCCATCAAATTCAACAAAATCAAGATTTGTTTGACTTATTATAAGATCAGATAATGATTCAGTTAATATTCTTCTTAGTATAGATGGAGCACTTGATGTTGATGTTTTAAAATATTCTACTGAAAAACTCTTTGCTTCTGATGGAATTGAAGCTCCAGAAAAAGAGTAAATACCACAGCAAGATAAGCTAGTAATAAGTAATGATATTTTAATTAATTTATACATTTTAGAGGCCAAATTCTTTTAATTTTCGATAAAGTGTTCGTTCAGAAATTCCCAACTGCAAGGCAACATCTTTCCTTTTGCCCTTGTGTTTCTTTAAAGATTTTTCTATTAAACGTTTCTCTTGTTCAAATAAGGAGAGCGATTCTTCAATATCTATTGTTTCATTAGACTTTGGTTGATTTATCATTATTCCATTTTCATCATTATCATTAAAGATGTTTGTATTTACAGATTGTAACATATCATTGCCTCCATTTTTTTGGATAAGATCAAAAGTTATTTTCTTAAGTTCGGTGAGATCTCTCTTCATATCAAAGAGGACTTTATATAGTATTTCCCGTTCTGAAATTTCAGCTTTATTCTTGTCAGCATACTTAACAACTCCATTAATTTTAAGGTTAGTTGGGAGATAATTTTGAATTTTTTCTAAATCTATTATTCTATTTTCCTCAATAACTGATAGCTGAGCAACAAAATTCCTTAATTGCCTTATATTTCCGGGCCAATTATAATTAATAATCAACTCTTGAGCTTTTTCTGTTAATCTTATCGGTTGAGTATTGTATTGTTCTGCAAAATCCCCAGCAAACTTTCTGAATAGAAGATCAATATCATTCCCTCGTTCTCTTAGAGGAGGTAAATTTATGCTAATCGTATTTAATCTGTAGTAAAGATCTTCTCTAAAGTTACCTTTAATAACAGCATTTGGAAGATTTACATTTGTAGCGGCAATTATACGAACATCTATTTTCTGTGCTTTCGAAGATCCAACTTTTATTATTTCTCCATTTTCTAAAACTCTTAACAATCTTGCTTGTGAAGCAACTGGAAGCTCTCCAATTTCATCTAAGAAAATTGTTCCGCCATTGGCCGCTTCAAAATATCCTTTTCTACTATCATGAGCGCCAGTAAATGATCCTTTTTCATGTCCAAAAAGTTCTGAATCAATAGTTCCTTCAGGAATTGCTCCACAATTTACTGCTATAAATGGATTATGTTTTCGTTTGCTATTTTGGTGTATAATTTTAGGTATATTTTCTTTTCCTGTGCCACTTTCTCCAATTACTAGTATAGATATGTCAGTTGGTGCTACTTGAAGAGACACGTCTAATGCACGTTCTAATTTATCATTATTACCAACTATTCCAAATCTTTGCTTTGCTTGTTTTGTATTCATAGCTAGATTACTTTTCCTTTTAGTGTTGCTGATGTACAATCATTAATTTTTACCATTACGTATTCACCAATTTTATGATGATCTTTTTCAAAGATAACTGTTGAATTATGAGTAGTTCTTCCATAATAATTCGTACTGGATTTTTTAGAAATGCCTTCAATTAATACCTCAAAAGTTTTACCGATTTTATCTTTCATGTGACTAAGTGAATGCATTTGTTGCTTATCAATAATTTCAGAAAGTCTTTCTTGTTTTATTTGATCTGATATGTCATCTTTTAATCTTGCAGCAGGTGTATTTGGTCTTTCTGAATATTTAAACATATACCCAAAATCATATTTTACATATTCCATTAAAGATAAGGTTTCATCATGATCATTATTAGTTTCAGAACAAAATCCAATTATCATATCCATAGATATAGCACAATCAGGTATTTTTCTTTTAATATTATCTATTAAATTTATATATTTTTCTTTAGTGTAACCTCTATTCATTAGCTTAAGTATTCTATTACTTCCTGATTGTACAGGAAGATGAATATAATTACAAATGTTGTTATATTTTGAAATTGTATCAATAACATCAATTCCCATATCTTGAGGGTTTGAAGTGGAAAACCTGACTCTAAGTAATGGATTAATTTGAGCAACCAACTCTAGTAGTTTAGAAAAAACTATCTTATTATTTTTTTCATATTGATTTGCATTTTTAAACTCTTTTTTAGCCTTACCTCCAAACCATAGATATGAATCGACATTTTGCCCTAAAAGTGTAACCTCCCTGTATCCATTATCAAAAAGTTTTTTACATTCTTTAATAATACTTTGTGGATTTCTGCTTCTCTCTCTTCCTCTTGTAAATGGAACTACACAAAAAGAACACATATTGTCACATCCTCTTGTAATAGAAACAAATGCAGTAACACCATTTCCGCCAAGTCTAACTGGATTAATTTCAGCATAGGTTTCTTCTAATGAAAGTATTACATTAACTGCTTTTTTACCATCTTCAACTTCTTTAATAAGATTTGGCAAATCTCTGTATGCATCAGGACCAACAACAATATCTACTAATTTCTCTTCTTCTAAAAACTTTGCTTTTAATCTTTCTGCCATACAGCCTAAAACACCAACTATCATCTTTGGATTTTGATCTCTTTTAATTGAATTATAGAATTCTAATCTTTTTCTAACTGTTTGCTCAGCTTTTTCTCTAATTGAACAAGTGTTTACAAAAACTAAATCAGCAGTGCTTATATCTTTAGTTGTAATTATTCCCTTTTTTTTAAGAATTGATGCAACAATTTCACTATCAGAAAAATTCATTTGACATCCATAACTCTCAATGTATAATGTTTTAGATTTTTTTTTGTAGTTATTGTCTTCTTTGATAAATGTGCCATTATGCTTCATCGGATTTTTTAAAGCTACAGAATCGCTATTATTTAATTTTAAATTTTTGGTTGTCAATTTTTTTAAATTAATTGTGAATATTAGTTAATTCTTATTTTACACATTGCAAAAATAATAAAAAACTGACAATGTGGCAGTATGTTGTTTTACTTATATTATATATAATATAATCTAAACTGACACATTTTTTTTGTAATTTATTTAAAAAAAGTTCATTTAATTTGTAAAAAAAAACATGGCAAAGAACTTAGTTATAGTAGAATCCCCTGCAAAAAAGAAAATAATTCAAGGATTTCTTGGCAATGATTTCGTTGTAGAGTCTAGCATTGGACACATTAGAGATCTGCCTAAGAAAGGTGGAATGGCTATCGATATCGAAAATGGATTTACCCCTAACTATGTGGTGTCTGAAGACAAGACGAAAGTTGTTAGCCATTTAAAAAGTGTAGCGAAAAATGTTGATACAGTTTGGTTAGCTACTGATGAGGATCGTGAAGGTGAAGCAATTGCATGGCATCTTACAGAAGCTCTTAAATTAGATGCGAGTAAGACAAAGCGAATAGTGTTTCATGAAATTACAAAAAAGGCAATTACTCATGCTGTAAAAAATCCACGTTTATTAAATACAAACTTAGTAAATGCTCAACAAGCCAGAAGAGTCCTTGATAGATTAGTCGGCTTTGAGCTTTCACCTGTTTTATGGAGAAAGGTCAAGCAAGGTCTTTCAGCTGGTAGAGTACAATCTGTTGCTGTTAGATTGATTGTTGAAAGGGAAAATGATATTAATAATTTTAAGGTAACATCAAATTATAAGGTAACAGCATTTTTGACAAATAATGATGGTAAGTTAGTTAAAGCTGAAATTCCTAAAAGATTCAAGTCAAATGATGAAGCATTTGATTTTATGAATAAGTGTAAGGATTCTTTATTTTCAGTAGGTAATTTAGATAAATATCCTGCCAAAAAATCTCCTGTTGCCCCATTCACAACTTCAACTTTACAGCAAGAAGCTTCAAGAAAATTAGGTTTCTCAGTAAATCAAACTATGATTGTTGCACAAAAATTATACGAGGCAGGTAAAATTACATACATGAGAACTGATAGTGTAAACTTGTCAAATGATGCGTTAGATGCTGCTGAGCTTGAAATTAAAAAAATTTACGGTAATGAATTTTCTCAGAGACGAGTTTATACCAAAAAAGTTAAAGGTGCACAAGAGGCGCATGAAGCAATCAGGCCTTCCTACATGAACATTAAAAATATTGATGGAGATAGTTCTCTCCAAAGACTCTATGATTTGATTTGGAAAAGAACTATTGCGTCTCAAATGACTGATGCTAAGTTTGATAGAACTACAGTTAAGATAGATATTTCAAATTCTTCAGAGCAGTTTGTAGCAAAAGGAGAAGTTATAACTTTTGAAGGGTTTATGCGTGTTTACTTAGAAGGAAGAGATGATCATAACGAAGAACAAGAAGGTATGCTTCCCACACTTAAGGTTGGTGAACCTTTGAAAATTTCAGAAGCGATTTCAAATGAGCAATTTTCACGACCGCCTGCTAGATTTGCTGAAGCTAGTTTAGTGAAGAAAATGGAAGAATTAGGAATTGGTAGACCATCAACTTATGCTGCAACAATAACAACTATACAAAAAAGAGGGTACATTGAAAATGAAAGTCGTGAAGGGGTAGAACGCATATCGCAGATTATTACTTTAAAAGATGGAGCGTTAGTTAGATCAGAAAAAAAATCTATAACAGGAGCTGAAAACAAAAAACTTTTTCCTACTGACGTGGGGATTGTTGTTACTGACTTTTTAGTGGATCATTTTACTGATATTATGCAATATAGTTTTACTGCATCTGTTGAGACGGAATTTGATGAGATAGCTGAAGGAAAGAAAGTTTGGAATCAGATGATTGCATCTTTTTATGGTGCTTTTCATGATAAGGTTAAAGATGTTACGGGAACTGTAGGAAAAGTGTCTGGAGAAAGAGAATTAGGAAAAGATCCGATTTCTGGAGAAAAGATTATAGCTAGAATCGGTCCATTTGGTGCAATGGTTCAAATCGGTGAAAAGCAAGAAGATGAAAATGCTCCAAAGCCCAAATTTGCCTCCCTAATGCAGGGTCAAACTATTCAAAAAATAACTCTTGAAGAAGCTTTAGATTTATTTAAACTTCCCAGAAAAGTTGGAGACTGGGAAGGTGAAGAAATAATTGCGTCAGTTGGCAGATTTGGACCGTATTTAAGATATGATGGTAAATTCACTTCAATTAAAAAGGCCGATGAAGAAGACCCTTTGACAATTGAATTAGATAGAGCAATTGAACTTATTAAATTAAAGATTCAAGCTGATAAAGATAGGTTAATAGCCAACTTCGAAGGTGAACCATTAATTCAAGTTCTTAATGGTAGATACGGACCTTTTATACAAATAAGTCCTTTAAAGCAAAAGAAAATAAATGTAAAAATTCCCAAAGGAACAGAGCCAGGTAAATTATCAAGAGAAGAATGTGTCGATTTGTGGAAGAATCAACCAGAAAAAAATTCTAGGTTTAAAAAGAAGAAATGATAAATATACAGACGTATTTTAACCCAATTAGTTCAAATCTTTTTTCTGCAAAAAATAATTGGGAAGCAACTCAGATTGGAAGACTTATTGATTCACATGTCAACGATAGTTTTCCCGATTTAAAATTTTCAGAAATTGCTTTATTTAACGTTAACGAGTTTAATGGATCAGAGAATTATGCGTCAGATACAGAATGTTCTATTCGAAATTTTTTTTATTCATACCATCACGATAAGTTTCCAAGGGTCTCTGATTTAGGTTATTTAAAAATAATGTCATCACGAAAAGAAACTTTTGAAGCAATACAGAATGTATGTGAATTTCTTCTTCACAATGGAACTATTCCATTTATAATCGGTGGAGGAAATGATGTTAGTTATGCTATATACAAGGCTTACGCATCATTAGATAAATTTATTTCTTTAACATCTGTAGATAGTAAATTTGATATTGGACTTGATAAAGATAGTTTGTCTTCATCTTCGTATTTTGGAAAGATTCTTGCTGATAAGCCTAATAAATTATTTCATTTTACAAATTTAGCGTTTCAATCTTATTTTGTTTCAAATTTTGCTACGGAGATGTTAAATGCAATGAATTTTGATTCTTTACGTTTAGGGGATTTGAGAGCAAATTTTAGTGAGGCTGAGCCAATATTAAGAAACACAGATTTTTTAAGTTTTGATATTTCTGCTATACAACACAGTTTTGCTTGCGGAAATGTTTATTCTTCTCCTAATGGACTTAATGGTGAGGAATCTTCAAGAATAATGCGTTATGCTGGTCTTAGTGATAAAGTATCTGCAGTTGGGTTATTTGAATACAATCAAGATCTTGACATAAGAAATCAAACAGCTTATTTATTGGCACAGATGATATGGTATTTTATTGATGGATATAGTGTCCGAAAAAACGAATTAAATCCAGTTGTAAAGAGTTGCATTAAATATACGGTTGCCTTTGAGGATGGAAAAAATGAAATTAAATTTTTTAAGAGTAAAAATAGTGGGAGATGGTGGATGGGTGTTCCATTTTATAAAGAAGGAAAAAGAGATGCTCAAATGTATTACATTGCTTGTTCTTACAGAGATTATGAAATTGCAAATTCAGGTGATATTCCAGATAAATGGCTGAAAACTTTTAATAAGTTGCGCTAGTAAAGCTTTGGAAGACAGCAATTTGAGTTCTATAAACTAAGTTTATTATCAGATGATAATATTAAAGTCTTAAAAATTGTTTATTTTAGCACAAATTTTTTAGTAAATTGTAGATGAAAAGAATAGTATTTTTATGCGTAATTTTGTTTTGTGTTTTGAGTCTTAGTGCGCAACAGGACCCACAGTTCAGTCAAAACATGTTTAATAAACTAGCAAACAATCCAGGATACGCTGGTAGTACATCTGGTATATCTACTTCGGTTTTACATAGGTCGCAATGGATGGGTTTTGATGATGAAGGAGCTGCTGCTTCAACACAAAACTTTAGTGTTGATGCTGAAGTTCCAATTCTTAACGGAGGTGTTGGACTTAATATTGTAAAAGATAATATTGCTTCTTTTAGTAACTTGGGCATACAGGCTTCTTACGCCTACAGGACCCAGCTAGGTTTTGGTCAGATAGGAATGGGAATGTCAGTTGGCATGTACCAAAGTGGCCTAAATGGAGGAGCCCTACGACCTTCTCAGGCAGGAGATCCGGTTATCCCTACTGGTGATGTTAATGGATCTAAACTTGATATTGGTGCTGGAGTTTATTTCAATAATCAAAACATGTACATAGGTTTATCTTCTGCTCATATGACTGAGCCTACAATTGAATGGAGTGATGGACAATCCTTTAATTTAGCCCGACATTATTTTCTTATTTCTGGATATAATTATGAAATAAACCCTCAGTTTTCTTTACACCCTTCAATATATCTTAAGCATGATGGCGCAACATCTCAATTGGATATCAATACAAATCTTATTTACAATAACAAGATGTGGAGTGGTGTTAGTTATCGAGTAGATGAAGGTGTAATTATACTTGCAGGTATGGATATAAACGAGAGTTTAAGATTTGGTGTTGGATATGATGTTACGATTATTAATCCAATGTCTAACTCTTTTGAGTTTATGCTAGGATATAATTTTAAAGTAAAAACAACAAAAACAATTTCAAAATACAAAAATCCTAGATTTCTGTAAAATGATTTAATACACTTAGGTGAAAAATATATGAATATGAAAAAAATAATTTTAGTAACATTAATAATTGCCACACTATACGGTTGTGGTGGTTCTGGAAATGGAGAGCTTATAGGTTCCCAAAATAGACAAATTTGGAATCCTACAGATCCTTATGGGATGGTTTTTATTCCTCAAGGAAGTTATAATATGGGCCCTTCTGATCAAGATGTTCCATTTGCAAATGTTTCGCAGTCTAAAACAGTTTCTGTTGGTGCTTTTTATATGGACGAAACAGAAATTACAAACAATGAATACAGACAATTTACAAATTGGGTAAAGGATTCTATATTAAGGAAGCAATTAGCCGAAATGAAATTTGATGATCCAGAATACGTAATGCTTGATGAGAACGATATGCCAATAGAAGATGCTTACGGTAAACCATTGATTAACTGGAAAGGAAAAATCAACATGGATGATATGGATGTAAGATCAATTCTTGAAGAAATGTATTTGACTGGTAGTGAAGTTTTTGATGGAAGAATAAAAGAGTTCGATACAAGAAAATTTACTTATAAATATCAAGTTATTGATCTCAAATCTGCATCCGTTAAATCTAAAAGAGAGAATGGTGCGAAAGGTGAAACTGATAGAAGTATATTTCTTAAAGATATTGAGATTAATATATATCCTGATACATTAACTTGGAATCATGATTATTCATATTCGTTTAATGATCCTTACGCTAAGAAATATTTCTGGCATCCTGCCTTTGATGACTACCCTGTTGTTGGTGTTAACTGGAAGCAGGCTACTGCATTTGCACATTGGAGATCTAAGATGATGAATTCTTTTTTACGAGATATTAAGCAACCAATTTTACCAGAATTTAGATTGCCAACTGAATCAGAGTGGGAGTATGCTTCTAGAGGTGGTTTAGATGCCTCACCATACCCTTGGGGAGGTCCTTATACAAGAAATATTAAAGGATGTTTTTTAGCTAATTTCAAGCCACTAAGAGGTAATTACGTTGCGGACGGTGGAATTAAAGCAATTAAAACTGCATCTTACAATCCAAATGGATATGGTCTTTATGATATGTCTGGTAATGTTGCTGAATGGACGTCAAATGCGTATGATGAATCTGCTTTTTCTTATTCACACGATATGAATATGGACAGATTCTACGATGCTAATGAAGATGATCACGTAGTGTTAAAGAGAAAAGCTATTAGAGGGGGATCGTGGAAAGATATTGCTTACTTCATTCAAAATAGCACTAGAACATTTGAATATCAAGATACAGCAAAATCATACATAGGTTTTAGATGTGCTGTTGACTTTTTAGGAAGAGATAAAAAAGATTTTGAATAAAAAAGATCTTCAATCCTTAAGTGAAATAAATTTTTAATAATACAACCGAAAAGATTTTAAGATAAATTATAAATAACTAACAAATAGAATATGAGTTTCATAGATAACATTGAAAAAATTACAGAAGCAAAATGGTATAAATTAATGATGCCAAAATTATATGGTTGGGGTGCAGCCATTGTAATTTTAGGTGCACTTTTTAAGATTGAGAATCTCCCAGGTGCATCTTATATGCTTATGGCTGGACTTGGTATTGAAGCAGTTATATTTTTCTTTTCTGCATTTGAAAAACCACATGTAGATCCAGATTGGTCTTTAGTTTATCCTGAACTTGCACACATGGAAGACCCAAATTCCAATAAAAGACCATCACAGCAATTAGATGATGCATTGGAAAAAGCAAAAATTGATAATGAGCTTATTGAAAGTTTAAATGATGGGTTAAGGTCATTTGGTGAATCAGCTAAACAATTAAACGAAACTGTAACTGCCGCCGCAGGCATTTCTGAATACAATTCACAAATTCATGAGGGTGTAAAAAACATGAATGCTCTTAATGCACTATATGAACTTCAACTACAGGCATCTAACCAGCAAATGGAGGCTACAAATTTATTCCTTCAAAATTTACAATCATCAGTAGAAGACTCGAAAAAGTTTCAAGTACAAGTTAGTAGTTTAGCTGAGAATTTAGAGCAATTAAATTCTGTATATTCTAACATGCTTAACGCAATGAATCCTAATAAATAATCATCTTACAGTAATACCAAATAATAAATAGAATACTATGGCAGGAGGTAATTTATCCCCAAGACAAAAGATGATTAATATGATGTACTTAGTGCTTACAGCATTACTAGCATTAAATGTATCGAAAGAAGTTTTAAATTCATTTTTTGAAGTTAATAAAGGTATTGAAAGAACTACAAATAATTTTAATTCTAAAAATGAATCTACTTATGCTGCTTTTGATAATGCAGCCTCTAATAATCCTGAAAAATATCAAGATGTAAGAGATAAGGCTTATTTAATTAAAAGTAAGTCTGATGCAGCGGTCTTATTTATACAAGAAATGAAGTACGATTTGGTATGCAAAGTTGATAAAAACAAAATATATTTTGGAAGTGAATCAGACATTTATGATGCTGACGGTGATTTAATAGAGACCCTTGCAATTGTTGATAAAAGTTTTACTGATTTATCACAATTCCAGAAATCTATGCCTATTGCTTATCTTAAGAATAAAAGTAACAGATATGCATCACAAGATTTGTTTTATCCAAAAACTGTTAACCCAGGAGTTAAGAAAAGAGCTACTGAATTAAAAGAAAAAATTGAAGAATATAGAGATTTCCTAATTAATTTGTCTGGTGATAATCAAGGGCTTATCGACAATATTAATATCGTTTTTGATGTTTCTGACAGAGTAGGAAAAAAACAACAAAATTGGGAAACATATAATTTCGTTGATATGCCTTCAGTGAGCGCATTAACAATTCTATCTAAGATACAGTCAGACCTTAGAAACCTAGAAGCCGATGTTATTGATTATTTAAAAAGAGATATTGATTCTAAGTCCTTAAAATTCACATCAGCTGAAGGTATTCAAATTCCTAAATCAAATTTTGTACTAAGAGGAGATTCATTTAGATCATCTATCTTTATTTCTGCTAAACAAGATGGTCAAGACCCAGAGATTTTTGTTGGTGAATACGATAGTCTTGGTGGTGGTAAGTATGAGATGCGTGGTGAATATGAGGTGGTAAAAGTTTTAAATGGTAAGGGAGTCTTTTCCAAGAGAACAACTTCAGAGGGTTTAAAGAAATATGGTGGATTAATTTCTATGAAAACTGAGACTGGAACTAAGTTCTACCCATTTAATGGAGAGTATCTTGTTGCTGCTAAAACTGCGGTTGTTTCTCCTGTTAAAATGAATATCTTGTATACACAATTAGATAATCCTATCAAAGTTTCTGTTCCTGGATATACATCAAGTGAAATTTCAGCAGTCGTTAACAATGGTAAGATTAAACCTACAAAAAAGTCTTTAGGGGAATGGTCAGTTCGCCCTGTTAAAGAAGGGAAGGCGAAAATTACATTATTTGCTAATGTTGATGGTAAAAGAACTAAGATGGGAGAAATTCCTTTTAGAGTTAAAGTTCCACCTCCACCAACACCATATATTAACGGCGTAAAAAATGGTTTAGTTGATAGAACTACATTAACTTCATCTGGTGGTGTTCTCGCAGAGCTGAAGAATTTTGAATTTGAAGGTCTTACGTATCTTGTAACTGAATTTAAATTATCAGGTACATATAAGGGTGCGGCAGCATCAGATAAATCTTCTAACAATGAATGGACAAAAAAGATGAAAAATATTATTGTTAATTCCTCTTCTGGGTCTACAATAAATATTTCAAAAATAAAAGCCATTAGATATGGCACAAAAATTGAACAAGACTTAAATGACCTTGTTATAGAAATTAAATAATAATTATGAAAAAGATATTTCCCCTATTAATTGCTGGTGTAATGACTTCTCTTACACTAAGTGCTCAAGATGTACTATCTGTTGAAGATATGAACTCTGTTTATAAAAAAGAAAAGCATCATAATAAGATTGTTCAGAAATATGCACCATTAAGACAAGCTGATGTTATGTGGTCTCGTAAAATCTGGAGAGAAATTGATTTAAGACAAAAGATAAACCACGCTTTTTATTACCCTGAGAATACAGGTGAGGCAGGTGCCGCTATTACAGGTGATAGAATGAGTCTAATTGATGTAATATATAGTGCCATTCAAGAAGGAACTATAACAGCTTACGGAAATGCTGTTTATGATGATGAATTCCGATCGCCTATGACTGCAACAGAAATTAAATCTATTGGTGGGGCTGTTGAGGAAATTAGAGAAGTAACCGATATGGAATTAGTAAGGCAGGGTGTTGATATAGATTTAGCTAAGAAAACAGTTGCTGTTAAAATACCATTTAATAGAAATACCGTAAAGAAATGGAGACTAAAAGAAGAATGGTTCTTTGACAAACAAAGATCTGTGATGGATGTCCGTATAATAGGCCTTGCACCGCTTCAAGAAAATAGAGATGAGATTACTAATAAATTGACTGGTGGTTTTTCTCCATTATTTTGGGTGCATTTTCCTGAAGCTCGCGAAGTACTGATAAATGCTGAGGTTTTTAATTTAGTTAAAAATGACGCAGAAAGAAGAACTTACGATGATATATTTTGGAAAAGAATGTTTGGCTCTGTAATTGTTAGGGAAGCGAATGTTATGGATCGTGAGGTTAATGAATATATGGTAGGTTTAGATGCCCTTTTAGAAGCTGAACGTATAAAAGCTGAAATCTTTAATATTGAGCATGATTTATGGGAATATTAATAGTCTAGATAACAAATAAAAATGAGCTTCAGTTAAGGAGCTCATTTTTTTATTATAGAACTTGTTTTCTATTTAATCTGTGTAATTTAATATTGTATTTTTACCAAAGTTGATTTAAAGAAATATATAAATATGAACGAAGAATTAGATTTAGGGAAGTTATTTGTAAAATTTGTAAATTTTAACAGAAGAAATAAGAAACTATTGATCATCTTCATTTTAATTGGAGTGTTGACAGTAATATTGTATCAAAATTTTAAAAAACCCTATTATGAGACAAATGCAATCTGTATGTCAGGTATTGCTGAATATGAACGTCAAGATCAAGTTGAAGATTTAAGCCAAAGAACCGCAATTGATTTGATCAATCATTTACAAATTAGCATTGATAACGAAGACTATAGTTATATTTCTAATGCTCTGGGTGTTGAACTAAATGTTGCCTCTTCAATTAAGAAAATTGAAGCAGAACAATTGTATCAGCAAGATATGGATGAAAAGTTCTATGCGCTTAATAAGTTTGAAATTAGATTAGTTATTTTTGATAATCAATTATTGAGTCAAATTTCTGATGGTTTAATATATTATTTTGAAAATAATGATTTTGTGAGTAATTATTACAATAGATATTTAGAATCAAATATTAAAATAATTAAAGATATCGAAAATGAAATTAGTTTGTTAGGTGAAGTTAGAATGGAGGGGGCTAAGAATAATCTTGATATAAGTTCTGTAAATATTATTAGTGGTAAGGAAGGTAAGGAGTTAAGTAATCAAATTGTATCCTTAAGTCACCTTAGAGAAGAAATTAATATAAATCAAGACTTACTTCTTCCTTTAGTATATGTACAAGGATTTCCAAATGTTGAGCATAAAGAAGATGATATATTATTATGGAGTGTCTTAGGTGCGTTCATTAGTCTTATATTTGGTATGTTCATTGCACTTATAAAAGAAGCTAAGTAACATGTATTTACAAAAAACTATGTAATAGATTATGTCTATTAAATCTCAATTTTTATCAAAATCGGTAATTGACTTTATCTATATGTTTAGCTCTAATTTGATTAAAAAAGGTTTTGGTTTTTTTAGAGAAATTATTTTAGCAGCAATATTTGGTTCATCTATTTTTTATTCTAATTTCTTGTTTCTAAAGACTATTTCAGAATTATTTTCAGAGTTTACTCAAGGAAGTGCTATGCAAGCAGCTTTACTATCAAAGTTTTCAAAATTATACTCTAGAAATAAAGATGTTTCATTAAAAAATATTTTTAAATTTTCTCAGAAAGTTATGCTTGGTCTTTTTGTATTAAGCCAGATTATACAAATACCTATAGTATTTTATTTGCAAACAGAATATTTTTGGACATTTATTCTCGTTTCTATTTTATTAGGAATTATTCTTTCAGTAAATTTTTACAATGCAATCTTTCTTGTTATTATGCAGGGAAAAGGTCAATTTAGAAAGCATTCTATTTCTACTACAATTGATATATTTTTATCCACTTTAGTGCTTTATCCATTTTCTATAATACTTGGTATTATTGGAATTGCATTAAGTAGATTAGTAGGACTATTTAGTTTATTTTATTTTTATTTATTTCCAATGATGAAGGAAGATACAGGTGAAAAAATTCAATTTGGAGTTAAAGATTTTAGTATACCGGTACTATTTCTAGGTAATCTCTCAAATATAATAATATTAATATCAAGATTTACTGCAGGTCTTGACAATACAAATAATATTGCATTTTTTAATTATTCAGTAGTGATATTAAATGTTTTCTTAACGGCAGTTATTTTGAATTTAAATACTATTATTTTACAGAGAATTTCTATCAAGAAAGATTTAAGATTAATATTTTTTTCTGTCTTTGGAGCACTTGTTTTTGGTTTAGGATTAGTGTTTGTTATTGATACGTTCGGTTTTGTAATATTTCAATTTATTTTTGAAAGAGGAGCCTTTACTTTAAATGATACTATCGCTACTGTAGCTTATGCAAAGGATCTTAGTTATTCCTTTATTTTAATTTTTATTGCAGCAGTATTATTCCAGCCATTTTTTACACTTCCATCAAATAATGTCAGTAAATTTAGTATGAAATTTGCTAGTGTTTTTATAGTTGCTATAATTACTATTTTAATTTATTTTTATTATAATTCTAGTGATACTAAAACTAACTCATTAGTTATGATGTACTGCTTATCTTCTGTTTATTTTATTATTTCAATTTTTTCATTCTTTAAATATTATAAATTTGTTCGTTAAGTCATTATATAATTGGATATTTCTATTTTCTTCATGCGCTATGCTAGCAATTGGAAGAGTATATGATGAAAGGCTTGAATTTCAAGATTTTAATTTTGGTATCATTTTTAGTGTTGTTTATCTTTTTTCTGCTATAATTATGTTTTTCTCAATCAAAAAAATTATACTCACTAAAACTAAATTAATTTTCTATTTCTTTTACTTGCTTGCTGTAATAATGACACCAACTCTTTGGATGATTTTTGATATTTCATCATATAGTATAGAAAAAGCAGTTAATTTTTGGCTAATAGTAATTCCACTCTCTATTATTTTTGCAGAAAAGTACAATCAAAAAAGTGTGTTAAGAACATTTTATATTTTATTAGGCGTATCGATTTTTTTAGCAATTTTAGCTGTATTCGGCTTGTCAACTGATGTTAGAGCTGATGGCAGAATGACTGCCTTAGGAGGAGGGCCAATTGTTTTTGCAAGATGGATGGGTTTTGCTATCATTACGTTACTCTTTCTACCAAAGAATATTGCTAAAATCTATAAGTTTCCACTAATAACTATTTTCTTTACACTTGCTTTAGCAACTGGTAGTCGAGGTCCAATTTTAGGACTATTTATTACAGGTTTTATTTTTGTCATACTTAATTTTAACAGAATTATATTAAAGATCACAATTGTTATTGCTTTTTTAATATCCACAATCTTAATTACTGGAATGGATAAAAAGATTTCTAAACTTGGAAACTCTAAAAGAGTTTTTATGAATATAGCTAAAAAAGGAGGCAGTAAGCAATCAACTAGTACTCGTTCAAATTTAGCGGTAGGAGCCCTATTAGTGATGCAAAACTATCCTCTTGGCGTTGGAGCAGGTAATTGGCAGGTTATTGCTAATAAGCTAAATCCAACTCATTTAATGCCATTAGAATATCCACATAATCTACTTTTAGAAATAGCTTGTGAATATGGAATACATACTATGCTTCTTTTCATTCTGTTGATAATATATATAACTTATATGAGTTATAGTAAAATGCTAAAATTTAAAAAAGATGAATCTTCTTTGTATCCACTTTTATTTTATTTATTTCTTTTCTATTTTTTTAACTCTTTGGTTAGTGGTATGTTAAATGATTCTAGATTATTATTTGTAATTATTTCATTTATTGTTATACATAAACCTTTAATTGCAAGTCATGAATAATATTGCTGTATTAATATCAACCTTTGATGATTCAGAAGATTTATGGTCCACTTTAGAGCATACGTATTTAAAATTCTGGAAGGATTTAAAACTACCTGTTTACCTAAGTACCAACCACAAAAAATTTAATGGATTAATGTTCAATTCTTTGCAGATTGGAAATGAAATATCTTGGTCTGATAACCTAATTAAAAGCTTACTTAAAATTAAACAAGATTATATATTATTGACTTTTGATGATTTATTTTTAACTGCAAAAGTTGATAATAAAGTTATTGAAGAAATGATGCGATATTCCATTGATAATGACTTTAATTACTTACAGTTTTACAGGTCAATTTCAAAAGGCAAAAGGGTAAGTAATCTTTTTTTTAAGAAAAATAATAAAACTGTTTATAAGAATTCTACTATTTGGTCGTTTTGGAAGAAGGAGATTTTACTTAATTTATTAATAAAAGATGAGAGTGCTTGGGAGTTTGAGAGAAAAGGTAATTATAGGTCGTTTGTTTTTGATGATTTTTATTCAACTCGAAAAAATATAATTCCATTTGTTAATGGTGTTGTTAAAGGAGTATGGAATCCATTAGCTAAAAATAAATTACAATCTTTAGGATTAAAGGTGTCAAATGTACGAAAGAGTTTAGGCAAGATAGATACGTTTAAATATAAGATTCGAGACCTTCAATTTGATCTCTATACTTACATACTTCATAAAATATATTAA